>Ga0137308_100123_pt1 | contig 138437 bp, 120 predicted proteins | sample Inofrocosms_June_FD_97181 | JGI IMG/M metagenome (GOLD analysis project Ga0137308, IMG submission 97181) | Mouse cecal microbial communities from Vienna, Austria - N-Acetylneuraminic and N-Acetylglucosamine D2O microcosms_June | ecosystem: Host-associated > Mammals > Digestive system > Large... | reverse complement strand
TGCAAATGGGTTGAAAGCAGTTCGGTCAGGATAGGTTCATCATCCACGATTAAAATTGTGTATGCCATGCGAACACCTCCAGTCTTTTTCATCATATAGGGAGAAAGTCAAAATTTGGTCAAATTTAATAGAGTTTCCTATTTCAAAACAAAATGACTGCCATACACACAAAATCAAACATGAAGCGTTTTAATAAGATATATTATACTTCCTTTACTCGCATGACACAAGGATACAGATACTTTTCTTTTATCTTGGACATTTCTTGGATTATCGCCGGTATAGGAGCAGGACATATCCTGAATATCACTGACAATACAAAAAAACAGTTGCCCCTAATACTTGTTGTATTCTGCCGCGTCATCTGCTAAAATAATAATACATATTGAAAGGGACATGGTTAAAAATGGCAAACAAACAGAAGATGCGGATTGCTCTGACAGCGCTCCTGACTGCTTTGGCGGCCGGATTGCTTGGATGGGCGCGGGTAGGGTATTCCGTGGATGTTATGGTGTCGGATGCACTGTGCCAGCGGGCATCGGTTGCCAATAAAAATATATACATTATAGCAATTGACGACAAGACACTGGAACAATATGGTTCGATAACGTCGTGGGGCAGGCAGCTTTCTGCCGATCTTGTACGGCTTTTAAATAAGGACGCGCAGACGAGGCCGGCGGTGATTGCTTTTGATGTTATTTTCAGTGAGATGGGCGATACCGAAGGAGATGCGGCGTTTGCGGAGGCTTGCAGTGAGGCGGGAAACGTTGTAACGGCGATGTCCTATCGCTTTCGGGAACAGCCCGAGTATGATGAAAACGGCGAAATAACGATTAATCAATATCACGTAGACGGCATTGTGATGCCCTATGAGGCATTGCGGCAAGCCACGAAACAAGGCTATGCCAACACATTGGTAGGCGCGGACGGTTATGTGCGGCGCGCGATGGCATACATGGATGATGAGGAGGGACAGCGCAATTACAGCCTTGCCTCGCAGACATATAAAACATATCAGGAGAGCCGGGGGGAGAGCGTAAAATGGCCGGCGCTGGATGACAATAACCAGTATCTCTTTACATATTCCGGAAAAACGGGCTGTTACAGCACGGTTTCCATGACAGACGTTATGGACGGAACAGTTAATCCGGCGATCTTTGCGGACGGCATTGTATTTGTGGGAGCTTACGCGGCGGGCATGCAGGATTCCTACATGCCGGCAATCTCCCACGGGACACAGATGTACGGGGTGGAAATTCAGGCGAATATTGTTGAGGCGCTGTTAGAGGGAAAAACGCAGCAGCAGCTTCCGCCGTCAATATATGCAGGCATGGCGGCAGTTATGGCGGCGGCGTTTTATCTTGCGGTCAGACGGATGAAAATTATTCCGGCGACTGTTATGATGCTGGTATGTGTTGTGGCATTGGGACCGGTATTTGCCGTATTAATGTATGCCCGTGGGATAGTGACACCTGTAATTTTTCTCCCTGTTGTGTTTTTTGTGATTTATGCAGTGCATTTGATTTATGGGTATTTGCAGGAAACCATGCGGCGGCAAAGGGTCGTAAATGTGTTTAAACAATATGTTGCGCCGCAGGTTGTAGACAAAATCAGCAGGGATAAGGATTTTGAACTGGTACTGGGAGGCGAGAACCGCCATATTGCATGTTTGTTTGTGGATATCCGCGGCTTTACGACCATGTCGGAAAGCCTGAAACCGGAAGAGGTTGTGGAAATATTAAATGAATATTTAAGCTTGACAACTAATTCAATTTTCCAAAACGGCGGAACGCTGGATAAGTTTGTGGGAGACGCTACGATGGCGGTGTTCAACGCGCCGTTTGATTTGGAGGACTATATCTATAAAGCGGTATGTACGGCGCGGGATATGAAGGCGGGCGCAGACGCGATTGCCGAGAAATTTGAAAAGCGTTTTGGAAAGAGCGTGGGTTTTGGGATTGGCGTCAACTGCGGCAACGCGGTTGTGGGCAATATTGGCTGCGATTTCCGGATGGATTATACAGCGATTGGCGATACCGTCAACACGGCCGCCCGTTTGGAGAGCAACGCCAAACGAGGACAGATTTTAATCAGCAAAGAGGTCTATGAGGCGGTGAAGGACCGGGTGGAGGTTACTCCGATAGGGGAAATCCCGCTTAAGGGCAAAACGCAGGGCGTGTTTGTATACCAGTTGGATGAGGTGAAACCTGTGAGACGCGTGTAGAGGAAAGCTAAGACTTCATGATTTGAGAGGAGTAAGTTTATAAAAATGGGACAGTTATATATGATTCCGGACAGAAATCGAATGGAGGAATCTTTGGAATTGGCAAAGGACTATCAAGCCGCCTTTGAGTACAATGATTTCTTCAATCCTGTGGTTTTAGATGACAAAAAGATGATAGAAGATTTGATTGCGTTTTATTGTAAACAGCCCCATGACCGTACCAATGACACCATGCATGGCGCGTTTTTAGACGTTACTGTTCACAGTGAGGATTCGCTGATACGGAAAGCTTCCGAGCATCGGATCCGGCAGTCTATGGATATTGCGCAGGAGATGGGACTTCGCGGAGTGGTGTTTCACACAGGCAGGCTTTACGGGTTTCGGGACAAAAAGTACCTCGAGAACTGGCTTAAGGTCAATGAAGAATTTTTCCGTGAAATTTTGCGGAAGTATCCCAATCAGCAGATTTATATGGAAAACATGTTCGACGAGGCGCCGGATGTTTTAGCGCGGCTTGCCAAGCGCCTGCAGGATGAACCTCGTTTTGGCGTCTGCCTTGACTACGCTCACGCGGCGATTACCGACATTTTGGAAGAAGAGTGGGTGGAGACATTGGCGCCCTATATTCTTCATATGCACATCAATGATAATGATAAAAGAAACGATTTGCATCACGAGATAGGGACGGGGCAGATTGACTGGCGTACATTTGACCGCCAAATGCGTCAGTTCGGCGTGAAGGCAAGCGTCCTTATCGAAATGGGAGATCTGGGGCGGCAAAGATGTTCCATGGAGTATTTGGAAAGAAACAATTTGTATCCCTTTGCGGACAAGAATTAAAAATCGCTCGAAAGGCATGATTATTTATGCAGACAATGACAGAGGAAAAAATAAAGCCGACAAATGCGGAATTAAAGAAAATACTGAATATCGGGATTAAACTGTCTACGGAAAAGAATCGCGATCACCTGCTGGCTTTTATTTTGGAAAGCGGGATGGATATTACTCATTGCGACGCGAGTACGTTATATCTTTTTGAAGACGGCAAGCTGCACTTTAAGATTATGAAGACATTATCCCAAAACATAAGCCGCGGGGAGGACGGTGAGCCGATTGACGATATGCCGCCTGTTCCGATGACGGATCGCAATGTATGCTCTTATGCCGCTCTTCATCGGGAAATCATCAACATTCCCGACGTATATGATGAAACACGTTTTGATTTTTCCGGGCCCCAAAAATATGATGCGCTGACAGGTTATCATACCCAGTCGCTGCTGGTTATTCCCATTGAAAATAATGAGGAGGAACTGATTGGTGTGCTGCAGCTTTTGAACGCGATGGATGAAGACGGAAAAGTTATTGCGTTTGATCCGGAGTATGAGATTATCATTCGCTCCCTGGGCGCCCAGGCCGCCATAGAAATGACCAATCTGAAATATGTGCAGGAAGTCAAGCGGCAGCTGTATTCTTTTGTGGAGGCAATGTCAACTGCGATTGACGAGCGAACGCCCTACAACGGTTCCCATACCAGAAAAGTCGCACAATACGCGGGAATGATCGCGGATTATATCAATAAGCAGCATCAATTGGGCAGGAGCGATGAATACTTTGATGAGGAACGTAAAGATAAGTTGGAGCTGGCGGCACTTTTACATGATATCGGGAAAATGGTTGTACCATTGTCAATCATGAATCGGGCAACGCGGCTGGACAGGGAACTCGGAACGGTAGAAACACGGTTTCGACTGCTGCAGGCTTATTATACGATTGACTGTATGAAGGGCAGGATTGATGAGGAGGAATGCCGGCAGAAGATTGCGTATTTGAAGGAGAGCATGGAGTTTATCCGCAGGATAGACGGCAAAAGTTTTCTGGACGACGCGGATTATGACTGTGTACAGGAGCTTGCGAAACACAGCTATGTGGATGAGACAGGGGAGGCACTTTCCTACCTGACGAAGCGGGAGCGGGATCGTCTCAGTATCCGAAAGGGGACTCTCACAGAGGAGGACCGCAGGCAGATGGAATATCATGTCGTAATGACAGAAAAAATACTGAGCAAGGTGTGGTTCCATAAGAGTTATGAGGATATCCCCAGGTGGGCGGCGTCACATCATGAACTGCTGGACGGTTCCGGTTATCCCAGACACCTTAAGGGCGATCAGTTGGAACTGGAAACCAGAATGATCACGGTGGCGGATGTGTATGATGCGCTTACGGCCAGGGATCGTCCTTATAAGAAGCCGGTTTCTCGGGAAAAGGCTCTAGACATTTTAAAGGAAATGGCAGATGAGGGAAAGCTGGATTGTTATTTGGTGGACTGTCTGGTAGCGGCGGTACGGGAAAGACAGGATGAGGGAAAGGAGCGCGATACAAAATGACAAAAAAGGCAGGGGTTATTATTGGCGCGATTTTGGCGGCGGCAGCAGTCATTGGATTCGTGGCCTGCGTGTTTATTGCAGGAGGAAAAAGCGAAAACTATCGATCCATTATGGTATATCAGGTCAACGGCAGCGCGACGATTACGAGAGAGCGCGTAGGAGAAATGGAAGCCTATGAAAATCTGATGCTCCAGTCGGGGGATATTGTAGCAGTGGCGCCAGGCAGCAGTATGCGTTTAAAGCTGGATGATGATAAGTATGTTTTGGCAGAGCAGGATACGCTGATGAGCATTGTGGCCGACGGAGACCATGAAAATGCAAGAACTTATATAGATTTGCAGAGGGGGTCTGTCACCAGTGAGATTCAGAATAAACTGACGGACGGATCCACTTATGAGGTCAATACCCCCAATTCTATCATGGCGGTCCGCGGAACAATCTTCCGCGTGGGCGTGGAACTGGATGAGAACGGAAATTCGAACACGAAGGTGACCGTCTTTAAGGGGGCGGTGAGCGCTAAAACGATAATGCCGGATGGAGCCGTTTCAGAGGAAGAGATTAGGGTAGAAGCAGGAAAAGAGTTGACGGTCCAAGGAACATCCACAACTTCCGAGTATGTGGGCGAACCGGCAGATATCGACTATGACAGTCTGCCGGATATCATAAAGGAATACATAGAAGAAATGCCCCAGAGCGGAACGGAGCAAGCGGAGACGGATGAGACAGAGCAACGGGAACCGGTTTGGCAAACTCCGTCGGTAAAATCGGAAGAGCCTTCATCTAATCCCTTGGAGGGAACAACCCCCCAAAGAGACTCATCGGAGTCAGAACAGCGTGATACACAAAAGACGGGGCAGCAGGAGATAAAGCAGCGGGAACCCCTGAGTGAACAGCATCAAGAAACCGGGCAGCAGAAAGCAGAACCACAGTCGCCGCCCCAGGATATCCCGCAGGCGGAGCCATCCTCACCGCCGCAGGAAGACGAAGATGCAGGAGACACAAAACCGCAGTATTGCACAGTCACCTTCCAATACAAGGGATATACTTTCGGAACACAGAAAGTAAAGAAGGGAGAAACGGCGACGGAGCCGAAACTGATCCCAACAGAAAACGGTGCCTGGGATTATGACTTCTCGGAGAAGGTAGAAGAGAATCTGATAATTCGGTGGATAGAGAATTAAAAAGAGAGGAAGGGGAACTATGCATAGGAAAGCAAAGAGACTATTGACATTGATATTAACACTTGCAATGGTTGCCACGTGTGCGACTCCAGCATGGGCAAAGGAACAGTCGGTGGAGCAGCAGTCGGGAGGGGCTGCTTCCGTTTCGAGTTCGGACGCAGATAATTTGTATGATAGCCTGACAGAAGAACAGAAACAGTTTCGTGTCTATGCGGGAACAGACATCTCTTCGGACCTGACATTTATGGACGACGGCATTGCGCCGGATTCCGCAAATCTGGACGCTCAAGGAGGAAGTATTATAAAGACTCTTTTGGAAAGCAGAAAAGGGGATTTAAAATTCTACAAATTATCCGGATGGAATGTATGGAAGGTTGACAGTAACGGGAAGCCGGAGAGCATTTGGATGGCTTCAAAATCAGCTCTATTGAGCAAGGCGGCGACGGAAAAAAATTTTAAACAGTCTGCTTATTTGGAGAATAGCCAAACCGCGGCGGTTATATGCCAAAAGCCCATACTGGAGCCTGTTTGGTCGTGTCTTGATTACACCATACCGGTATATGACATAAACGGAAATGATACGGGCGCAACAATTACAATCAACGCTGAGAATTACGGCGATGGCTCACAGGTGGCATTTCCGAACGTGGGAGCGTATTCCTGGAAGCTGATATACAACGGTACAGAGTGCCCCTTGCATAGCGAAAGTGAAATATGGACGAATGAAATCAACGGTATTAGGGCCATTGGAATACATTTTGATACATCTCAGGCGCGGGTTCAGGCGGTGGCCCCGCATACGGTCCTACAGCCAGGAAATGCGGAATTTATACAGCCTGACTGGCATGAGGGCCAGCCCAAGCCTGCTCCCATTGTAAGTTCCGCCACAAACGGGGAAAAGAATATCACATATTATTACAAAAAGGCGGGAGCCGACGACAGCGCCTATACTACGGCGGTACCCGATAAAGCGGGAAAATACACGGCAAAGGCAGTGTTTGCGGCAACAGAGTTCTATCAGGAGGTAATCAGAACTTCGGAATTTGAGATATTACCGTATGCTGTAGCGGATAAAACTGCTCCGGTTATCAGCGGTGTGGCCAGCGGTGAGACTTATTATGGAGAGCATACAGTGACGGTAACGGATGAGAATTTGTGCACAGTTACGGTAAATGGTGAAGCGGCGGAAGTATCAAACAATCGTGCTGATATTACACTCATGCCGTCGGAAGATGAGTATATAATTATAGCAGAAGACTCAGCGGGTAATCGGACGGAGTACACGGTGAAAATATGGGAAACGTGGGTTCGGGACGGTATTACCAAGAATGGCATAAAGAATTTGAGGCGCGAAAGAATTTACAGGCTGGGCGGCGGAGAATGGACGATTGACGGCGACAGCACAGTTTACAGCGGCGGTATAACCTTCTATATAAAGAATAGCGGGGAATACAATTTTACACACAAATAAGTAATCCATCATCTGTAAAATTGACCACAACGTAACACGTAAAAAGAATTAAAGTTTGTTTAATGTACTCTTGGCGCTATTCATCACCATACTTGTGTGTTGTCCGGGAATGTGCGGAACTCTAATATAGAAAGGAACAGTAAATAATGGATGAATTACTGAAACAGAAGCTGATTGAGAACGGTGCGGACGTGGAGGGCACTCTGCACCGCTTCATGGGCAATGAGGCGCTTTTTGCAAAGTTCCTGCTGAAGTTTAAGGATGATAAGAACTATGCGGGGCTGGTGGAGAGCCTGGACCAGGGAAACTTTGAGGAGGCTTTCAAGTACGCGCACACCCTCAAGGGAGTGAGCGCCAACCTGGGGCTGGATCCGGTCTGCAAGCCGGTATCGGCCCTGACGGAACTTCTTCGGGGCAAGGCGGCATCCGAAGTGGACATGGAGCAGGTGGCGGCGCAGAGGACGGTGCTGGAAGAAGCCTATGGGCGCTTCATGGAACTAATTGGAAATTAAGACTTTTCTTGACGGAAAAGCAGGTTTGGCTGCAAAGGATCCGCAAAGATGAAGGCACGAATTATTGACATTCGCTGGTGGATATGTTAAGATTGTTCGTGAGCCCGTCAGGCGGCGAGAGCGCTGCTTTACAGGAGGAAATCGCAGGAAAATTTCAGAATTCATGGGGATTAGAAGGTTATGGATGAGCAGAAGATTGTGATTGTGGAGGAAGAGGTAAACAAGACCGGTATGGAGAGACAGAAGATTTTGATCGTGGACGACGAAGAAGTGAACCGGGCTATACTGGAGAACCTGTTCCAAGATGAATATGCCATTGTTCAGGCGGCCAACGGTCAGGAAGCCATAGAGCAGATCGAGGCGAACAAGGATCTGACATTGGTACTGTTGGATATTGTCATGCCCCAGATGGATGGATTTGGCGTACTGGAATACATGAAGTCCAAGGATATGATTCAGCATCTCCCCGTGATACTGATCACCAGCGAGACTGTCAGGAACAGTGAGGACAGAGCCTATGCCTATGGCATTGCGGATGTGATACATAAGCCCTTCTACCCGGATATTGTGAAGCGCAGGGCAAACAATATTGTGGAACTCTATCAAAATAAGCACAATATGGAGGTGCGCCTGAAGGAGCAGGAACTGGAGATTCTCGCACATCAGAAAAGGATTCAGGACAACAACGAGTTTATGATTGATGCGCTCAGTTCCGTAGTGGAGTTCAGAAGTTCGGAGACGGGAGAGCACATTCGCCGCATTAAGTATTTCACCAGGATACTTTTGAAGTACATGGAAAAGTATTTCCCCAAATACGGACTTACCAAATCACAGATAGACGCTATTGCCAGAGCTTCTGCGCTGCATGATATCGGCAAGATCGGCATCTCGGACGCGATCCTTTTAAAGCCTGCGCGTCTGACACCGGAAGAGTATGATGTGATTAAGACCCACCCCATCATTGGCTGTGAGATTTTGGAGAAGTTCCGCAAGACACAGACGGATGAATTTTACCGCTACTGCTATGAGATCTGCCGCTGGCACCATGAGAGGTGGGACGGAAACGGATATCCTGATCATCTGGTGGGAGATCAGATTCCCATCAGCGCACAGATTGTATCCGTTGTGGATGTGTATGACGCGTTGGTAAGCGAGAGAGTTTACAAGGGCGTATATGGCAATTCCTTGGCGTACCAGATGATTCTTGGCGGAGAGTGCGGGCAGTTCTCTCCGGATGTGCTGGAATGCTTCCAGCTTGCCAAGGAAGACTTCTTCAACATTGTTGAAGTGATCAAGATGTTTGATTTTTCTAATTAAGGTATCCATACATAAAAACAGCGGAACCACGTTGCGGGGTTCGTTGTTTTTTGTGGTAAATTGTGTTATGCATGTAGAGGAAAGTTTTTATGTGTCAACAAAGTATGGAGATGCTTCCTTTTGAAAATGTATTGGAGATAATTCTGGCATTTGATAAAGAAGGAATGATTGTATATGGCAATGCCGCGGCGAGAGAGAAGCTGGGATACGACCAGGGGCTGGAAGGTCTTTTTGTGGGCGCTGTATTCCCGGGGGCATTTCAGAAGGATGGCGGCGGTTGGAAGGCAGTTTACCCATTCGGTATGAAAACCCACAGAACAACGGCTTATCGCAAAAATCAGACCTGTTTTCCCACAGATATGAGAGTTCTGGTGCAGGAACAGAGCGATGACTATCTCTGTATGGCCAACGATGTGCTGGAAAAAGAATTTCTGAGCCATGAGTTGGAGCAGGTGAAGCAGGAGGCCCAGGATGCCATGCGGGTCAAGTCGGAGTTTGTGGCCAATGTGACCCATGAACTGCGTACACCGGTGAATGGGATCTCGGGACAGGTCAGGGAGTTGTTACCGCTGGAGACAGAGAAAGAGAAGCTCCGCAAGCTGCAGTTGATAGAGCGCTGCTGCGGGGAGATGAATAAGATTATCAACAATATTTTGGATTTTTCCAAGTTGGAGGCGGGGAAGTTTCAGCTGGAAGAGGCCCGGTTCTCCATTCGCAACACGATAGATTATGTGATGGCCAGCCATAAGGGACGTATAACGGAGAAGGGATTGGATTTCTTTGTTACGGTTTCCCCCGGGGTGCCGGAGTATGTGGTGGGAGATGAACTGCGGATCGTGCAGGTGCTGAACAATCTGCTGTCCAATGCGCAGAAGTTTACCAGCGTGGGAAAGATTACGCTGGAGGTCATCAAGACGGCACAGACCAAGGACTCCCAAGAACTCTTTTTCCTGGTTTGTGACACAGGGATCGGGATTGATCCCAAAGATCAGGAGAAACTGTTTCAAAGTTTTTCTCAGGTTGACGCTTCCACCTCCCGCAAATATGGCGGAACCGGGTTGGGACTTTCCATCTGTCGGCAGCTGGTGGAACTCATGGACGGCAGCATTAACGTGGAGAGCGCAAAGGGGAAGGGAACCACGTTCTCCTTTTCCGTATGGGTGGGAAGAGATCCGGAGACGGAGGAAGAGGAAGATAACTCTGTGCAGCCCAGGCCCATGATATCCTTTGGGGGCAGCGCCCCGCAGGAGGAGCAGGATGCTTCCCGTTATGGGACGGCTTCCAACCATGAGGCGCTGGAGAAGAATCTGTCAAAGCTAATTCTCTCTGTGGAGATGGAAAATTGGGAGAAGGCGGAGATGTTTATGGAAACCATCAGGCAACTCACCGCGGACGCTCCTCAGGAGGTAAGTCGGGCTGTTCTGCGGCTTAAGATGGCTATCCAGAAGGAGAACTATGATAAGATTTCCACAGGATTGGAAACCTTGAAGGCTCTGATAGATGAGGAACCCTGAACAGATTCAGATAGATAGTCGTTTCTGGCAGAAGCCGCATCCGCCATGTTTTCGGTTATGCGAAGGCGGGCAGAAACGATTATCTGTTTGAAACGTTCCGCATGGGCTGCTCTGTGAAAAGCAGCTCATGCGGAACTGAGAATAGAGAAAGGGAGCGGAATGTGAAAGATCGTGCAAGAGGTGTTGTTTTAATTGTAGATGATGTGGAAACCAACAGGGTGATCCTTGGCGAGATCATAGGGGATATGGGATGTAAGGCCGTGCTGGCAGAGAATGGCCTGCAGGCCCTGGAGCAGGTTCGGGAGGAAATGCCAAACCTGGTACTGACGGATATCTCCATGCCGGAGATGGACGGCTACGAACTGTGCAGGGTGCTGAAAGCCAATGTGGAGACCAAAAGCATTCCTGTTATCTTTATCTCCGCCTTTGATAACCCCAAGGACATCGTAAAGGGTTTTGATTTGGGGGGCGGGGATTATATTACCAAGCCTTTCATCCCGGAACTGGTGCAGGCCAGGGTCAATGTCCATTTGAAGCTGTATGAGGCCGCCAAGGAGATCAAGGAGGCCAACCGACGGTTACAGACCTCCGTCAACGAGCAGCTGCGGCAGATGGAGGAAGAGCGGAAAAATGTGCTGTATGCGCTGGCCGGTGTGGCGGCGGAAAATTCTTCACATGCCGGCGACTACATAGAGCGGATGCGTTACAACTGCCGTATTCTGGCTCAGAGTATGCAGCTGTCACCACTATTTGAAGACCAGATATCGGACAGCTTTGTGGAGACCATAGAGTTTGCGGCGCCATTGTGCGATATTGGCAATATAGGCATACCCAAAGAGATCCTGCAGAAGCAGTCGGCGTTAAGCGAGGAAGAACGGGAGCAAATGAAGAGCCATACCCGGATCGGAACCAAGCTTCTTGAGGATTTAAAAGTTACTAAGGATTACAACGATTTCATACAGATTTCAGCGGATATCACTCATTTCCACCACGAGAATTGGGATGGAAGCGGTTATCCCGAGGGCAAAAAGGGGAATGAGATACCACTGGCTGCGCAGATTGTCGCCATGTCAAGTATATTTTGCGCACTGACGGAGGAGAGAAGTTACCGTCAGGGTTACGACAGGGAGAAGGCACTGGAGATTATGCAGCGAGAGGCTGAACGGAAATTCAACCCCCACATTTTCGGCATATTCTGCAAAGTTGCCAGACAGCTGCGCTAGAGTGGACGGCTCAGGGAAACAATTATTGTTTCAGAATATTGAGAAAATGCAATGGAGGAATGGTACTATGATGACGGATGAGGAGTTTTTAAGGATTGCGCGCTATATGAAACAGCGCTATGGTATTGACCTGAGCCAGAAGAAGGTCATTATGAACGGCAGACTTGAAAACCACATTAAGTCAGGGGGCTGGAACAGTTTCAATGCTTTTATGAACGATATGGAAAAGGACAGTTCAGGGCAGCTGGAGAAGGCGTTAGTCAATCTGCTTACTACAAACCACACCTACTTTATGAGGGAGTTTGAGCATTTTGAATTTTTTAAAAGCGTGGTTTTGCCGGAACTTAGGCAGAGAGAACAAAGCACACGGGATCTGCGGATCTGGTGCGGAGCGGCCTCCACTGGAGAGGAGCCCTATATGATTGCGATGACGATCAAGGACTTCTTTGGACTGGATGCTGCGGCCTGGGATACCAAGGTGCTGGCCACGGATATATCCACCAAGGTGCTGCAGCAGGCGATTGCAGGCATATACACGGAGGAACAGCTGAAAAATATCCCGGACCAATGGAAGAGGCACTTCTTCAAGAAGACGCCGGAGGGCGCTTTCCGGGTAAAGGACGAACTGAAGCAGGAGGTCATCTTCCGCCAGTTTAACCTGATGTCGCCTTTTCCTTTCAAGAAGAGAATGCACACTATCTTTTTGAGAAATGTTATGATATACTTTGATGAGAACACAAAGAATGAGTTGCTGCAAAAGGTGTACAATTTTCTGGAGCCGGGAGGTTATCTTTTCATCGGTATGACGGAAACCCTGGATCGGGCCCAGGTTCCTTTTGAGTTAGTGCAGCCATCAATATTTAGAAAAGCATAAGGAGATAATGGATGTATGCAGCCGATTAAAGTGTTGGTAGTTGAAGATTCCATGGTGTTCCGGGAATTACTAGTACAAAATCTCAACCGGGATCCGGCAATCCAAGTGGTAGCCACCGCAAGAGATCCATATGAGGCCAGGGATGCCATTATCGCACACAAGCCGGATGTCATGACCCTGGATGTGGAGCTGCCGCGTATGAACGGTATTGAGTTCCTGCGCAAGCTGATGCCCCAGTACCCTCTTCCGGTGGTGGTAATCAGTTCTCTGAGCGACAAGGTGTTTGACGCGCTGAACGCGGGAGCCGTGGATTTCGTGGCAAAGCCCGCGGTGACGGCCAGAGAGCAGCTGGAGGCGTTTATTAAAAATGAACTGCTGGTGAAAATCAAGATTGCCTCCACGGCCAACATCAGCCAAATCAAGCAGAAGGCTATGCATCAGATGGAACAGTCTTCGGTACTTACTTCCAGGGGCAGCGATCTGGTAGTGGCTATAGGCGCATCCACTGGCGGTACGGAAGCTATTTTTTCGGTGGTGCAGAATTTTGGAACAGATATTCCGGGTGTCGTGATTGTGCAGCACATGCCGCCGGGATTCACCAGTATGTATGCCAAAAGACTGGATAACCAGTGTCGGGTGATTGTCAAGGAAGCGGAGACGGGGGATCAGGTAAAGCCTGGACATGTGCTGATTGCCCCAGGCGGTGACAGACATATGCGTCTGGTTAAGGTAAACGGCGTCTACCAGGTGGAGTGCAAGGCAGGTCCAAAAGTAAACGGGCATTGTCCCTCCGTGGATGTGCTGTTTGACTCCGTGGCTAAAGTGGCGGGGCCCAAGGCGCTGGGTATCATTCTGACAGGCATGGGCGGCGACGGCGCCAAAGGCTTGCTGGAGATGCGCAGGGCGGGGGCCAGAACCATTGGCCAGGATGAATCCACCTGTGTGGTCTATGGTATGCCCAAGGTAGCTTACGACCTGGGAGCCGTTGAATATCAGGAGAAACTTCAGGATGTCGCCAAGAGAGCCTATGCGGTGCTGGACAGGATGTAGTATTGAATACTGATTGGTGCAATATCGCAGATTGGTCTGCGATATGCGGGAAAGGGGTAAATATGAAGATTTTATTAGCTGAAGACGATTTTGTCACAAGGAAATTCATGGTGAGTTTTCTGTCCAAATACGGTGAATGTGATGTCACTGTGGATGGTATGGAGGCTGTGGACGCGTTCATGATGGCGCTGGAGGACGGTGAACCCTACGATTTGGTTTGCCTGGATATTATGATGCCGGTCATGGACGGTTATCAGGCCCTGATGGGCATCCGCAATCTGGAAAAGGACAGAGGGATTGCGGAGGATAAGAGGGCGAAAGTCATCATGACTACAGCGCTCAACGATGAGAAAAATGTAAAAATGGCTTTTGAACTGGGCTGCACAATATATTCGGGAAAGCCCATTGATAAAGAGAGATTTGAGCAGGCTATGAAAAAATTGGGTCTGATATAATCTGATAAAAATTTACAGGAAAGGAGAAAGTATGGCTGAAGAATTTAACACAGAGGGAATGTTGGACATCTATCTGTTTGAGAACGAACAGCTTCTGGAGCAGTTGCAGGAAATGGTGCTGGAGCAGAAAGACGCTGAGTGTTTTGACCAAGACAGCATCAATGAGATATTCCGCACTATGCATACTATAAAAGGCTCATCGGGTATCATGATGTTTGATAACATCACTGCGATTTCTCACAAACTGGAAGACGTTTTCTTTTATCTGAGAGAGTCCCATCCCGAGCATGTGCCGCACTTAAAGCTGGTGGAGCATGTGCTGGAAGTGGCAGATTTCATTACCGAGGAGATGGATAAAATCCGTAACGGGAACACGGCCGACGGAAACCCGGAAAGCATTATCAAGGAATTGGATGCCTTTCTGGAGGCCATCAAGAAAGGTGTGGGGGAGGACGCACTGATGCCGGAGAACGTGCATGAAGAGCCCAAGCAGTTCTACATAGCTCCCGTTGCCACTGACGCAAGTCGTTTCTACAAGGTGTACATTACATTTTCGCCGGAGACGGTAATGGCCAATGTGCACGCCTATAAGGTGGTCTACGCAATGAAAGAGATTGCGGAGGATTTGCTGTATTCTCCGGAGGATATCATTTCTGATGAATCCAGCGGAGAGACTATCCTGAAGGAAGGCTTTAAGATTCTGCTTCAGGCCCAGTGTACGGAAACGGAAATCAGAGACCTGATAGGCGTTGGCTACGATATCGAGAAAGTAGATGTCTATGAATGCAAGGCAGAGGAGTTTTTGCTGGGCTTTGACTTCGGAAACCAGCCGCCTCATATCGATTTGGAATCCAGCGTGGAGGCCATTGAGGCCAAAGCGGAGAAGAATTCTGAGAAGAAAGCGGCAGACAAGACGCAGATGGCGCCTGGTGACTTCGTCATTCAGACCAAGGAACCCGGTCGTCCCAAGAAACTGGCAAAGGATAAGCAGAAGGGAGCCAAGGATGCATTCATCAGCGTTAATGTGTCTAAGATGGATCAGTTGATGGATCTGATTGGTGAGTTGGTAATCGCGGAGTCCGTAGTGCTGCAGAATCCTGACTTGAAAGTGCCGGGACTGAACCTTTCCAATTTCAATAAAGCGGCGGGGCAGATGTCCAAGATCTCCACGGATCTGCAGAATGTGATCATGTCCATGAGGATGATGCCTCTGACCAACCTATTCCAGAAGATGAACCGAATTGTCTTTGATGTCTCCCGCAAACTGGGCAAGGACATTGACTTTGAGATGATCGGCGAGCACACGGAGGTGGATAAGAACATCATTGAAAATATCTCGGATCCTCTGATGCATCTGGTGCGTAATGCGGTGGATCATGGCATTGAGACCAACCAGGAGCGCAAGGAGAGCGGCAAGACCGATAGAGCGAAGGTAACTCTTTCCGCCAAGACGGAAGCCGGCAAAGTGTGGATCAGCGTTGTGGACAACGGAAAGGGCCTGGACAGGGCAAAAATACTGGCAAAAGCCAGAAAGCAGGGGCTCTTGGAAGATGGCAGGCTGGACAGCGAGTACACGGACAAAGAAGTGTTCAAGTTCATCACATTACCCGGGTTCTCCACCAATGAGCAGGTTACGGAGTACTCCGGACGAGGCGTGGGCATGGATGTGGTGGTGCAGAATATCCAGACTATCGGCGGCGCATTGGAGATTGAGAGTGAGGCCGGTCTGGGAACTACCATGACTCTAAAGATTCCTCTCACTTTGGCGATTATCGACGGAATAGTGATGGAGGCCGGAACTTCCTCCTTCGTCGTGGAGACCGGTGTTGTCAAGCAGTTTGTCAGCGTCAGGGAGAATATGATGATCCATGAGCCCAACGGCGATGAGTATATTATGATCCGGGGAGAGTGTTATCCGGTACTTCGGCTGGGTGAATGGTATGGCTTGAAGGATTACCGCAAGTCGGTGGAAGACGGCATGATGCTGATTTTTGAGGTGGAAGGGAAAGCCATATGTCTCTTTGTGGACAAATTGATAGGCGAGCAGGAGATTGTGGTAAAGCCCATTCCTTCTTATATCAAGAAAGTAAAAGGTCTGTCCGGCTGTACGCAATTGGGAGATGGCAGCATTGCGCTGATACTTGATCCGGTAGGATTGATAGAATAAACGCATGAAAAGGAGGTAGCTGCATGGAGGTAAACAGTGAGGCAATAAGACAGACAGACAATGGTCAGAGCGTAGGTAATGAGCGTGACGCGCAGAAAGACAAATACATGACATTCAGGTCAGGCAACGAGTATTTTGGCCTTAAGATCCAATATGTTTCCGAAATTATACCGTTTCAGGCGATAACAGCAATTCCGGAGACGGAAGATTATATCAAGGGCCTGATTAATCTGCGGGGAAAGATTATTCCGGTCATTGACATCTGCCTTCGGTTCAAACAGGAGCCTTTTGAGTATAATGACAGAACCTGTATTGTAGTGATCAACGTGCAGTCCACAGTGGTGGGGCTGATCATTGAGAATATTGCCGAGGTGGTGGAGATCCAGGAGGAGAATATTCTGCCGCCGCCCAGCATTGGCAGGTCAGACAGGGTACAGAACAAGTATGTGTACGGTATCGGAAAGGTAGGAGATTCGGTCAAACTGTTGTTAGATCCGGATAAGCTGTTAAATGACGAAGATTTATCACTTGCTGATCAGGCCAATGAAATGAATATTGATGAAGAATGAGAGGTATGAGATATGAAGGACATGAAGATTAAAACAAAAATGATTATAGGTTTTGCAATCCCGATTATACTTACAATAATTAATGTATTAGTGGGAATGTCTTCCGTGAGGAGAATCGAAGACACTATAAAAGATATGCAGGTAGCGCAGTATTCTACTATAACGAAAACGATGCAGGAAATTGGAGCGGATGAGGCGAAGGCAAAAATTCTCACCGACACTTTGACGGCATCAATGGCGGCAGACAATGAACTTATAGCCAGAACCGCTAATCTATCTAACCTGGCCAGTGCCGGATTGATTGTGATTTCCGTTATAATTACACTTGTAATCGCATTTTCGCTGATAAAGATTATAAATAAGTCCGTGGCACAGCTGTCCAAGGCGGCCGCCGATATTGCAATGGGTCGTGTGGATATCGAACTGGTGAAGTATCATAACGATGAGTTCGGCGAACTGGTAGATGACTATCAGAAGGTGATTGAAAATATCAAGTACCAGGCCGGCATTGCCGAGGAGGTGGCGAAGGGCAACCTCACCGTAGTTGTAAATCCCAAATCGCAGGATGATCTGCTGGGCCAGTCCTTGAAAAAGCTGGTTGAAGATAACAATCAGGCATTGAGCAGCATCAGCGAGGCTGCATACCAGGTGACTATTGGTTCTTCCCAGATGGCAAGCGCAAGTCAGTCCCTGGCACAGGGTTCTACAGAGCAGGCAAGCGCAATTCAGCAGATTACTGCTTCTATGGATGAGATTGTGGAGGCAACTGCCCAGAATGCGGAGCAGGCTAACCAGGCTGCTGAACTTGTAGAAAACGCAATTAAGGATGTAAAGCAGGGCAATAAGCGGATGCAGGATATGATGTCCGCTATGGAGGACATCAACAAGTCATCCGAGAGCATTTCCAAGATTATCAAGACCATTGATGACATTGCGTTCCAGACCAATATTCTGGCGCTGAATGCGGCGGTAGAGGCTGCAAGAGCTGGTGAGGCAGGCAAGGGCTTCGCTGTGGTGGCAGAAGAGGTGAGAAGCCTGGCTGCGAAGAGTGCGGCTGCCGCATCCGAGACCGCAGGGTTAATCGAGGATTCCATCAGTAAGGTAAGCCAGGGTTCCCAGATGGCAGACGAGACAGCAAAGGCACTGGAACTGATCACGGACGTGGTAAACCAGAGCGAAGTGCTGATTAACAATATTGCCCAGGCTTGCAACTATCAGGCAACCAGCGGCGCACAGATCAAGCAGGCCATCACACAGGTCTCCCAGGTGGTACAGACCAACTCCGCTACCAGCGAGCAGTGTGCTTCCGCAAGTGAGGAGCTTTCCAACCAGGCAGACCGGATGCGTGAGAAGCTTTCCGCATACAACCTTGGAAACAGGAGTTCTTCCTCCTCTTCCAGCATAGGTTCTTTCACCGCCTCCAGCACGAATGAGCAGATCATTTCCCTTGACGGAGACAGCTTTGGAAAATATTAATTTTCTATAAAATTATGAAAGATCGGCTGTGTGAAGCAATTCACGCAGCCGATTTGACTTCAAATGTGTTATACTGATAAGGTTTTTGGAGGTCAGCTTAAGTGGAGAATGGAATAACAAAAAAACAGTCCGCGGTTTTGCAGGGGGTGGCAATCTGGATGATGGTCTATCATCATTTGTATTCTTTTGCGGTAGAATATGACTCTCTGCTTCCCTTCCTACAGGCGGACGCGGCTCAGCGGATTGCCTGGTTCTGCAAGCTCTGCGTGGGGATATTCGCATTTGTCAGCGGCTATGGCATGTACCATGTGATGGACAGGCAGACCCGGGGGCGGTTCTTTGGAAGGCTGCTGGCGGAGTACCGCTGCGCTTTGGTGCGGATCTTGAAGCTGTATGGAAAGCTTTGGACGGTGTTGTTGATCTATATGGGAATCGTGTTTGGTATATTGGGTCTTCCCTTTGACCCGTCGCAGCTGCCCGGAAACCTGACAGCGCTGAATCCCACCTACAACGGGGCCTGGTGGTATGTGGAGCAGTACGCGAAGATGCTGCTGGTATTGCCGTTTTTGGATCTGCTTCTGACCCGCTTTGACCAGCCGGAGGAGAGAAGGCGCAAAAGAGTATTTTACCTGACGCTGGCGCTGCTGGGGACAGGGGCGGTGCTGGTGGGAAGGCTCTGGTGGCCCGGACTGTGGAATGTGATATTGGCTGTTAAGAGCGGCCTGCGGCTTTCGTTTTTACTGATCTTCGTGGTGGGTTATCTAGCGGCCCGCTTTGCTCTGTATCAGAGAGTAGACAGAGCATTGCGGCGCAGGGGTTCATGGCTGCCGGTGTGTGTGGCAGCGGTCCTGGTGGGCATTGTCATAGCCCTGCGGGTGATGCTGGCCACAGACGCAGCCTACGCGAAGCTGGACTTTTTATTTGCCCCTCTGCTGGCTTACGGACTGGTGACATTGTTATCCCATATTCCTCCTCTGTGCAGCTTTCTGGCATGGTGGGGACACCAATCCACCTATATCTGGCTTGTGCATGGCTTTTTATACGGGTGGCTGTACTTTTTCATCAAGCCCCTGGTTCGCCTGGACATAGGGGTATATCTGGTGGTGATTCTGGCATCGGCGGCAGTTTCCCTGTTGCTGCGGGCGCTGGGAAGCCTGCCTGGCCGATGGCATGGGAGAAGGCGGAAAACATAGGTTAAATTAACTATAATTAAGGAGGGACTTTTGTGGCATCAATCAAGGATGTGGCTGCGAGGGCAGGGGTGGCTGTCTCTACAGTTTCAAAAGTACTAAATCATTATCCCAATGTGAGTGAGAATACCCGGAAGAAGGTGAACGAAGCCATTGAAGAGTTGGGGTTTGTGCCCAATGCTGTGGCGGCAGCATTGTCCTCCAAACAAGCGGGAAGGATTGCTTTGCTGATCCATCTGAATACCAACACCCAGGCTATAGATGAGATTAGTATGCAGTACCTGGCTGGCGCGTTGGAGAGCGCCAGGGAATATGCCCTGGATGTGGTTACGGTGTTTTTTTCCATGTTGGAAGGCATGGGAGTGGAGGAAGTCATAGGGTATTTCCGCTCACAGAGCATCCATGGTATTATCATTTATGGGATATCCAGAGAGGATCAGGTGCTCCAGGAACTGGTTCGGCGGCAGATTTTCCGGATTGTGCTGGTGGATGTACCGCTGGTCAACGAGTGTACTTCCTGCGTGTGGATCGACCAGGCGGCAGCACAGTATGCGGTAGCGGAAAAAACCATGCTGATGGACACCATACCCTATAAGAAAGTGCTTTATATTGCGGGAAAAAGCAATGGCTATGTGACCCGGGAACGGATCAGGGGTATGGAGAAGTTTGCCAGGGATTACGGCCTGGAGATGATTGTGCGTAACGGAGAGTTCTCAGAGAAAAAGGCCCGGGAACTGACTATGGAGTATGCCGAGGAGCAGGATATGGTGGTCTGCGCATCGGACTTGATGGCCATAGGCGCCATGCGGGCCCTTATGTATATGGATATCTTCCGGCCGGTGTGCGGTTTTGACGGGCTGACATTGATGGGCTATGTGGGACAGCAGATGAATACGGTACGCCAGGACTTCGCCAGGATCTCCCAGGAGGCGGTGACAGAACTGGAGATCCTGATGAATGGCGGCAGCGGCCGTGAAGTCGTGCTGGACTATACCCTGGTGCGACTTAAATATGAAGATATAATCCGTTGACTGCCTGTTTGTTCCCGTGAACAATGAACCTGTGGTACGCGGGCTCAACAGTTCAGCACATGCAGTTCATGCAGCGCGCGGGTGGCGGCCACATACAGGAGCTTGGCCTGGCGGGGATCGTCAGGGCCGTGCTGCATGTCCAGGTTCCAGAGAATGACCGCGTCAAATTCCAGACCTTTCACCAGGCGGATGGGCAGCACCATGGTGCCTGTGGAGAAATTGGCGGCGGCTCCGTCGGTCAGAGGTGTCAGCGGAGAGAGCAGCGAGTGTGCCTTGGCGGCGTCCTTCTCATCCCGGCAGATCACGGCGGTGGTATGGTACCCCTTGGTCTGAATAGCGGAGATGAGCCCTGCCGTGTGTTCCGCCATCTCCAAGTCGCTCCAGAACCGGGTTTCCTCCACAGGGATGCCATGGCGGATCACCGGTTGGATCTTATAGCGGCCGGAAGATGCCTTTTCCAGAATCCGGCCTGCGTACTGGGAGATTTCAATGGTGTTTCGATAGCTCTTCTGCAGCAGCAGAAATTGGTCCCGCTCATTTTTTAAAAACAGCTTATGCAGTTCATACCAGTCGTTCAGTCCCGTGTCATAATGTATATTCTGAGATACATCCCCCATAATAGTAAAATAGGTGGCAGGCAGCAAGGTCCGCAGTACATAGTAGATACCGATGCCAAAGTCCTGTGCCTCATCTAAAAACAGCAGGCCAAACTCTTCGTTGGGGGCTTTTTGATATACCCGGTAGTGGATCAGGGCCAGGGCGGCAATGTCATACACATCGTACTCCCGGCGCTGCAGGCGGTCTAGATGGGTCTGCCATGCCTGCGCCGCAGGGGAGGAAAAAGGTGCCTGGGGATCGCCCTGGACAGGCGTCCCCGCCATTATGGGGAGTTCATCTTTATGTGTATCCCACCATTGCTGCAGATACGCAAGGTACATTTCATAGATGCTCTGGGTGGGGCGCATAGCCTTGTAGTGGCCGGCATGCTGCTTTAGTTTGGCCTGAAGCTTGTCCCTGTCTTCCCCGCTCATCAGGAACTTGATCCTGGTCTTTGCCCGTTCATCCAGTGTGGTCAGCATAGTGCAAATGCTGAAGGTGGGATTTTCCTGATAGAGTGTGGTATTGCTGCTCTGCGACAGAATGATGCCGATCTGTTTGTCCTTCAGAGGGGACAGGTCCACCAGATCCTCCCGCAGATGTAACAGGTACAATTCCAGTTCCTGCATGAAGGAGAGTGTGCAGCGCCACGGCGCAGTGGAGTATGTCCCTCCATCCGGTTCCACACATTTGTTTTTCTTTAACCAGTCCTTTTCGCAGAGGCGGGCGAAGAGTTGGTCCATGCGCATATGCTTGATATTGGGCACATCCAACTCCGGCAGGCCGCTGGTGATATAGTTCAGCAGCAAGTCGTTGCTGCCGATGATGCAGTACTCGTTTGACTCAAAGCGATGCTTGTAATTGTAGAGCAGATAGGAGATGCGATGCATAGCCACTGTGGTCTTGCCGCTGCCCGCCACGCCCTGGACGATCAGATTGGCAAAGGGGGACTTGCGGATGATGGCATTCTGTTCCTTTTGGATGGTGGCAATGATCTCTCCCAGCACGGCATCCTTGTTTTTGGACAGATACTGCACCAGCAGTTCGTCGCTGGAGGCCACATCACTGTCATAGTAGCCCAGGAGTCTGCTGTTTTCCACGCTGTAGGTTCGCTTTAAGTGCAGGTCGATGGAGATGGGCTTTTCGTCCGGCAGGCCGTACTCGCCCCGGCCCAGTTCGTTCTCGTAGTAGACACTGGAGATGGGCGCCCGCCAGTCGGCGATCAGCACATCCGTCTTGTTGCGGAACACGCCGTTTTTGCCGATATATACCTGCTGCTCCAAATCGGCGGCCTTCTCCGTGTAGTCGATGCGCCCGAAGTAAGGTTTGTCCTGTGCTGCCCGATTCTTGCGCAGGGAGGCTGCCGCATGCTCCTCCAGGCTGCTGGCGGTCATCAGCTGGTTATACAGTTCCACATCGCCGCTGTTTACCGCTTTGTACAATTCCTGTACCTGGGCATGCCGCTGCTCATATTCCTGCTCGTACCTGGCCACATTTCGGCTGATGATATCCAGGCATTCCTGGAAGTGCAGCTGCTCCTGCCTCATATCCTGATCTTGATTTGCCATTGGTTTCCTCCGTTCTGATATTATTGGGGTGGAAAGTAACTTGCTATAAAAGATTATATAGGAAAAATGAAAAAATACTAGACTTTTATTTGCGGATATGCTATGATGCTTACTAGAGTTCTACCTAAAATAGCTGTCGCATAAGCGATAGCTATTTGACGTATAGGAGTATAAATTGTATGATAAACTTCTTCGTAAGCTTGCTTGTGGGAATATTTATGGGGGACAATTACCTAAAAGAGCGTATGGAGCGTCAGCTGACGCCTGGGGAGGAGCAGGAGATCTGCGGCGGCAGGCTGCTGCTGCGTATGCACCATAATCCGGGGGCCATGCTGGGCCTGGGAGGGAAAAAGGGGATTGTGGTGACGACCTTGGCGTTAGCGCTCACCGTGATTGCCGCCCTGGCATTCATTCTCAGCCTGGGTATCTATGGCAGCAATCTGCTGCGGGCGGGTTTGTCCCTGCTGCTGGGCGGCGCGTTCAGCAACACCTATGACCGGCTGAAGCGGCAGTATGTGACGGATTATGTGTCCTTTAATGTAAAGTGGAAGCCGCTGCGAAGGCTGGTATTCAATGTATCGGATTTCTGCATTATCCTGGGAGCCATGCTGTCTGCCCTGGGGCTGAAACAGCAAGGGCGGAAACTGCGGAAAATGGTGGAAAAGCGAAAGAAGAGGCGTGAAGTATCCAAGACAGCAGGGAAAAAACATAACAAAGCATATTAAAAGGCAGTGGAGCGCTGATGCGATTTTCACTGCCTTTTTGCAGGATTTCTTGCTTATAGAGAAATTTTAGTGCCATTTTTTTCCTTTAATGCATCTTTTAATGCATCCATGGAGGTAATCAGCACCTCCCCTTGGGGATTGGCACTCAGATAGGTGATGGCGGCTTCTATCTTGGGCAGCATGGTACCCGGTTCAAACTGCCCCTGTGCCATCAGCTTTTGGGCCTGTGCCACGGTCATGGCAGGGATGGGCTTCTGGGTTTCCGTGCCATAGTTTTCGCAGACCTGCTCCACCCCTGTCAGGATGATCAGCTGGTCGCTTTGCAGCTGCGCCGCCAGCCTGCCTGCGATGGCGTCTTTTTCAATGACGGCGGAGGCTCCCTTCAGCACATGCTTTTGTTCGATGACGGGGATACCGCCGCCGCCGCAGGCGATGACCACCTGATCCGCCATGGCCAGGGTACGGATGGACTCAAGTTCCACGATATCAATGGGCTTGGGCGCGGCGATCACACGGCGGTAGCCTTTGCCGGGAAATTCCCTGACATAATTTCCCTTCTTGATTTCCGTCTCCGCATCCTCATGGGACATATAGCGGCCGATGACTTTGGTGGGCTCATAGAAAGCCTCATCATAAGGGTCCACCGTCACCTGGGTCAGGATGGTGCATACCGATTTGGAGATGCCCCGGGACAGAAGCTCGCTGCGCAGGGCATTCTGAAGATCATAGCCCACATAGCCCTGGCTCATGGCGGAGCAGACGCACATAGGGGCGGGCGTGTAATCAATATAGACCCGGCGCAGTTCCGTCATGGCCTTATGGATCATGCTGACCTGAGGCCCATTGCTGTGGGTGATGGTCAACTGACAGTCCGCCTCCACCAGATCCGCCAGAGCCAGGGCAGTCTTTCTGACTGCGTCCCTCTGTTCCAGGGTGGTATATCCTAATGCATCGTGTCCCAGGGACACTACCACATGTTTTTTACTCATAATTGTGCCTCCCATCTTTGGATCTTATAAAATATAGAATAAACCTAAATCGGGCATATGGCAAGAAAAAAGTATTATCTGTCATCCAGCGCCATACACCGGAAAAGCATTTTCATGTTTTGGGCGTTATATTTGGAAGAGAACGCATGTGTAAAATAATTAATAACTTGACAAAATGCCCAAATTTTTGTACACTGTAGACAGGAAAGGAAGTGGAGCTATGGCACAGAACGAGCGGGGCGCAGGGAGAAAACCAACCCTGTCTGAGGAGACATTGCAGGAGATTCGCAGGCGGCATGAGGCCGGGGAGACGATCACGGCTCTGGCCCAGGTTTATGGGGTATCCCGGCAGACATTGCACAATTACTTAAAGGAGCCAAAGGAGGGGCATAGGCGGATCTACCGGAGCCTGAAGCAGTGGCAGAGGCTGAACCGTGATTTTCCCGGAGTGGATGTCCAGGATTATATGATCCGTATGGACTATATGAACGGCGACGAGTGCTGCAGCCGGCTGCTGGTGAGCTTTCAGAAGCGCCAGGTGGTGGCGGAGAATACAACGGATGTGCCATTCCACCGCGCCTTTGGCATGAAGGCCAAGCCCACCTGGGAGGATTTCGAGGAATTTCTGGAGGATCGCTGTATGCCCAGAACCAGGGATCATCTGCGGCTGGTGCTGGAGGAGATCGGTGTGGACAGCTATGATCCTATGGCTATCATAGAGAAGACGCAGGGGCGTATGGCGGAGGATCAGCAGTGGCTGAAGCTTTCTTATTTTGCCCCCGGACAGGAGTGTGAGAGTGATGCCTGAACGGACGGTGGAGAGAATAACGGTTCCGGTGATACGGATACAGGGCGATAGCATTGAGACATCGGGACACACCAGCAAAGGCAACCAGCTGAAGTGGTATCAGGACGGCTGGTGGTACAAGGCGGACGCCTTTGGGTATGAGAGTTTGGCGGAGACTCTGGTGACACGGCTGCTGAAGGAAACGGATTGGACGGACTATGTGCGCTATGAACCGGTGACAGTGGACTGGAACGGCAGGTTGTATCGGAGCTGCCGCAGCCAAAATTTCCTGCGGCAGGGGGAGGAACTGCTGCCGCTGGAGAAGCTCTACCGCAGTGTGACAGGCTTTAGCCTGGCTGAGCAGCTGTCCCATATGCATGAGGTGGATCAGAGGGTTGCTCACGCGGTGGAGTTTGTGGAAAACCTGACGGGCATAGAGGGCTTCGGGGCGTATCTGTCCGGCATGTTGGAGATGGATATGTTTTTTCTGAATGAGGACCGCCATACCAACAACATTGTGCTGATCTACCGGCAGGCGGACAGAAGCTACAGGCTGTGCCCCTATTTTGATATGGGGTTGTCCCTGTACGCGGATACCCGGGAGGAATATCCGCTGGATATGGATGTGGAGACCTGCCGGAAGAGGGTCAGGGCTAAACCGTTCAGTCAGGATTTCGATGAGCAGATGGATGCGGCGGGCAGACTTTATGGATGGAGTCTGCATTTCCCCATGGGACGCAGCAGATTGTGGCATCTGCTGGAGGATATGCAGGCTGCCTATGAACCGGATCCGGGAGCCCCATGGTACAGCCCCCGGGAGTGGAAACGGATGCGGGCGGCGGTTATGGATCAGGCGCTGTCCTATCCGCATCTGTTTGACTCACAGTTTTGACGGGGCCTGTAACTGTTGGAGGCAGGACTCTAAAACCTCGTAATAATCTTCAAAAGTCTTGCGGCAGCAGCCGGGATTGTGGATGACGATTCCGGCTGTCTTAAGGCCCGTCAAGGTAAAACCCATGGCCATCCGGTGATCCTCATAGGTCTGGACAGTGCAGGGCCGGGGGGCGCCGGGATAGACGGTGATGCTGTCCTGAGTAGATTCGCAGCGGATGCCCATACGCCCCAGCTGGGCAGTGATGGCGCTTAAGCGGTCACATTCCTGAAAACGGATGTGGCCTATGCCGGTGATGGTAGTTGGGGTATCCGCATAGGGAGCGATGGCCGCCAGGGTGATGGCCTGGTCGGAGCAGGCGGACATATCCGCTTTTACACCGGCCAGCCGTCCATTGGCCGGGGGCAGCAGAAGCAGCCCGTCGGCATCCTCTTGCAGCGTACATCCCATCCGCGCCAGAATATCCAGAAAAGCTATGTCCCCCTGCATACTTTCACGATATATCTGCATAACCTGCACGGGTACGCCCAGCAGCGCCCCCATGGCGTAAAAATAGCAGGCGGCGGACACATCCGGTTCGATCCGGTAGTCCAGCGCCCGGTAGTTTTGCCCGGCGGCGACGAGGTAGCCCATGGGCCGGGTGCTGTTGACACAGCCGGGGCAGTGGTGGTTATTTCCGCTGCCTGCGCAGTAGTACTGAGGAGCGGCGTGGACACCGAACTGCTCCATCATCCGGGTGGTGATTTGGATATAGGACATACCATGTTCGCCCTGGATATGGATGGTCATATCCTCTGGGGACAGGCAGGAGGATATGAGCAGGGCACTGAGGAACTGACTGCTGTGCTTTATATCCACGGTGATAAGCTTTCTGCCGAAGCCATGCCCCCTGAGGGTAAAGGGAAAATGTCCCTCCTCCCCCTGGCACAGGATCTGGCAGCCAAGCTCCCTCAGGGAGGCCATCAGCGGGGCCATGGGCCGTCTGCGCATCTGCTCCGAGGCGTCCATGTGGTAAACGCCCTGAGAGACTCCCAGGTAGGCGGTCAGGAACCGGGCGGCAGTACCGGCGCTGCCCACATAGAGGCTGGCCTCCGCCCTGGGGACCGCTCCGCCCAGGCCCGTGACCCGGACGGTCTTCTTTTCCTCGTCTACTTCGGTTTCAAAGCCCAATTCCTGAACACATTTCAGAAAATGCCGGGAGTCGTCGGAAAACAACACACCCCGCAGGGTGGAGGTGCCCCGGGCCAGGGTGGCCAGCAGCAAGGCACGGCCTGTTATGCTCTTGGAGCCGGGCACCGCCACACGGATAGGCGGGCGGCCTGCTTTATCATATTCCTGTTTTATATCATACACACAGGGCACAGCATAGGATTTATCCGTTATCATTTTCAAAACCTCTTTTCCCTAATACGTTTACAATAAACTTACCAAAAAAAGGCGGAATGCGCAAGGGGCAATGGCATCTGTACTTGCGCGGAAACCATATATAGATAAAAAGGAATTGACAAATACTGGCACTTGGTATATATTTATTCCATAATATTCATATCAAATAAGTATGAAATGGATGGAGGGACTTATCATGGCTAAAATATACAGCAAGGCCACAGAGTTGATCGGACATACTCCGCTGCTGAGAGTAGAGAATTATATGAGGGAAAAGGGCATAGAGGATGCCGACATCCTGGTGAAACTGGAGTATTTGAACCCTGCGGGCAGTGTGAAAGACAGGATAGCGCTGTCCATGGTGGAGGACGCGGAGAGGAAAGGTATCTTAAAGCCCGGGGCCACCATCATCGAGCCCACCAGCGGCAACACAGGCATCGGGCTGGCCAGCGTGGCGGCGGCAAAGGGGTATCGAACGATTCTGACACTGCCGGATACCATGAGCGTGGAACGGCGCAATCTGCTGAAAGCCTATGGGGCCCAGCTGGTGCTGACGGAAGGCGCAAAGGGCATGAAGGGGGCTATCGCCAGGGCGGAGGAACTTCGGCAGGAGATTCCCGGCGCGGTGATTCTGGGACAGTTTGACAACGCGGCCAACCCGGCGGCTCATGCGGCTGCCACCGGTCCCGAGATTTGGGAGGACACGGACGGCCAGGTGGATATCTTTGTGGCAGGCGTGGGCACCGGCGGCACTATAACAGGTATCGGAACTTATCTGAAATCCAAAAATCCCAGGGTGCAGATCGTGGCGGTGGAGCCCTCGGATTCGCCGGTGCTCTCCGGCGGCAAGCCCGGCCCCCACAAACTGCAGGGGATTGGGGCGGGATTTGTGCCCTCCATTTTGAATACCCAGGTGTATGACGAGATCTTCACCGTGACCACGGAACAGGCATTTTCCACAGGAAGGGAGATCGCCCGCAGGGAGGGTGTGCTGGTGGGCATCACCTCCGGCGCGGCGCTGTACGCCGCGTCCCAGCTGGCGCTCCGGCCCCAGAATAAGGGCAAAACCATCGTGGCTCTGCTGCCGGACTCCGGGGATCGGTATCTGTCTACAGCGATGTTTGCGGAATAGAGAAGCGACGGGCGCGCGGTTTGAGGGGGTAAGGTAATGCCGGCGCGGCAGATGTAGGTGAGGTGACTATGAAAATATCAACCAAGGGGCGTTACGCGGTGCGGGTCATGTTGGACCTGGCGCTGAATAACAACGGAGAATGTATTAAGGTAAAAGAGATTGCGGGCAGACAGGGTATCTCGGAAAAATATTTGGAACAGATCATCGCCGTGCTGAACCGGGCCGGCTATGTGAAAAGCGTCCGGGGGGCCCAGGGAGGCTACCGCCTGGCCAGAGAGCCGGAAGCTTACACGGTGGGTATGGTGCTGCGGCTCACGGAAGGGTCGCTGGCGCCGGTGGCCTGCCTGGAGGAGGACTTCGGCGCCTGCGAGCGCTGTGATACCTGCGAGACATTGCAGGTGTGGAAAGATGTGTACGAGGCGGTCAACAACGTGGTGGACAATGTTACCATCGGGGATCTGGCCGCAAGGCACAGACAGCGGCTGGAGGCCATGGACTACACGATCTGAAACTAATATTGTTTTTTTCCGCCATGTTCGTACCGCCATTGCCGCGGGGAAACGCCATATACATTTTTAAAAGCTCTGGAGAAATGCAGTTGGTTAGAATAGCCGACTGCATTTCCAATATCCCCCACAGACAGGCCCGTGAGCTTCAATAGCTCCGTTGCCTTTGTCATGCGGTAGTTTATGAGAAATTCCTGAGGGGTTTTCCCCATACTTTCATGGAAAATTTTTCCGAAGTAGCTGCGGTTCAGCCCGATGGACGCGGCAATATCCTCCACAGAAATATCATTCTGAAAGTTTTGTTCAATAAAGGAAAAAGCCTCTTTTATATAAAAATCGCGCAGACTGCTGCCTCTGCTGATCTGGGCAGAGGTGGAGGAGCGGACAAGGCTGTCCATAAACAGATAAAGATGCCCGATTAAATGGAAAGAGGATTCTTCCCTGTGATTTACAATATATAACATTTCTTCCTTCATCGTTTCAGAGATATCTTTATATCGTGCCCGGTATACCGGCTGTTCCAGTTTAAAGCCTGCTAATTCAACGGTTTCCTTCGCGCGCAGTCCGTCAAATTCCAGCCACACATATTCCCAGGGAATCTTTTGATCCGCAATGTATGTACATATCTGATTAGGAAAAATCATAAAGCCCTGTCCGCTCTTGATCTGGAAGGAGTTGGTTTCTTTCCTGTCATCATAGGCATAAAGGGTACCGGTGCCGGAAAGGCAATAGTGGAACAGATAGTGATTTCTGGCGGCAGGACCAAAGGAATGAGATGGATCGCACTGCTCCCAGCCAAATTGATACAAGCCCAGGTCAATAAAATTTTCGCTTGGAAAGACAGAAAAGATGACTTCGCTCATATGACACCTCATAATGCGCCAATCGGCATATTTTCTTATGTTTACGAATATTATATACCAAAATGCTATGTGATTTCAAATATATCTCCTAAAAGTAGCAAAAAGGAATAAAATGTCTAAAATGCTGATATTTTAGGTGGCATATAGATATGTTATGATGTTTCTATCAAAAAGAGAGGAGAGATACTATGAAAGGAAACAGGTTAAAATGCTTGGGGCTGGCCTTGGGATGCATGGTCACTGCTCTGCCCCTTCAAGGCTGCGGGGCTTCCTCGGACAAGATCGAAATCGAGATTGTCCAATATAAGCCGGAAGCGGCCAATTACTTCAAGACGGTGGAAGACGAGTTCAATGCGGCCCATGACACAATCCATCTGACCATCAGTTCCCCGAATGACGCTATGACCATCTTAAAGACGAGATTTATCCGGGAGGATTATCCGGACATTATCGGGATCGGCGGAGACATCAATTATTCCTATTTTGTGGATGCGGAGATTCTGGCGGACATTTCGGATTATGAGGGACTGCAGGATATCAATCAGGGATATCTGGACATTGCCGAGTCATTGGAGTTGATCCCCACGGATGGAACCTACATTGTGCCCTATGTGGCGAATGCGGCCGGGATTCTCTATAACAAGGATTTGTTTGCCGAGCACGGATGGCAGATTCCTGAGACCTGGAGTGAACTGACGCAGCTGTGTGAAGAGATTGAAGCGGAAGGGATACTTCCATTCTATTTTGGGTTTAAGGACACCTGGACCTGTCTGGCGCCGTGGAATGCCATGGCTGTGGAACTCTCCCCCGCAGATACGGCAAAACAGGTAAACCGAGGACAAACCACATTTACGCAGGAATACAGGCAGCTGGCGGAGAAATATCTGGCATTATTGCCCTATGGGCCGGATGACCCCTTTGCCTATGGGTATAATGACGCATGTACCGCTTTTGCCAGAGGGGAATCGGCAATGTACCCCATCGGAAGTTACGCCACGCCCCAGATCCTGTCGGTGAACCCGGACTTGCATATTGATTCCTTTGTCATGCCGGCAAGCGATGAGAGAGAGGGCAGGACACTGAATTCCGGCATTGATCTTGGATTCTGCGTCACGGCTGAGTGCGAGAACAAGGAAGCGGCCTATGAGGTTCTTGACTTTCTCTTATCATATGAAAATATACAGAAATATATTGATGACCAAAATGCCATTCCCTGCAAAAAAGGTGATTTCCGGCTTGCCTCCATGCTGGACGGAATGCTTACATTTATTGAAGAAGGAAATATGACGGATTACCAGGATCACTATTATCCTTCGGAAATGTCTGCGGACGCATTGCTTCAGACTTTCCTGCTGGAGAAGGATGTGGATGCTTTCCTCGCAGCCTTTGACGCGAACTGGCAGAGATATAACAGGGATATCATCCGCATGGTGCAGGATTATGAGCAATCCCTGCAGTAGCCATGAAATAAAACTTTGTATAGGAGAAAGATGATGAAAAATGAGAGAAAAAGAACATTTTTGCTGATTACCATACCGATCCTGGCCTTGTTTGTCTGTTTTAATACCATCCCTCTGATACGCGGTGTGATATACAGTTTTACCAATTTCAAGGGTTTTGGAAAATATGACTGGGTCGGACTGCGCAACTATATTGACCTGTTTTCCGATGCCCGTGTGGGGAAATCCTACTTATTTACGATCAAACTGGCGGTTGTGACAACGATTGTGGTAAACGTGCTCAGCTTGATTCTGGCCATAGGACTGAACAGCAAAATACGCGCGAAAGGGTTTTTTCGAGGCGCCTATTTCCTGCCGAATATATTGGGATCTCTTGTTGTGGGCTATATTTTCAATTACTTTTTTACTTACATCCTTCCGGCTTTGGCGGACATGATGGGCATAAGCTCTCTGAGCACAAGTATTTTGTCAAACCCCAGCAAAGCGTGGATCGGCGTCATGATTGTATGTGCATGGCAGGCGGTTGCGATGAATACCATTATCTACATCTCAGGACTGCAGACTGTGCCGGAGGATGTGTATGAAGCAGGCGGATTGGACGGCGCCACCGGGTGGAAAAGGTTCCGTTACCTGACGTTCCCACTGATTATCCCGTTCTTTTCCATTAACATGGTCCTCTGCGTGAAGAATTTTCTGATGGTATTTGACCAGATTATGGCATTGACCAAAGGCGGTCCGGCACAGAGTACGGAATCCATTTCCTATTTGATCTATAACAATGGTATGTCGGGCGGACAGTTTGGGTTCCAGAGCGCGAACGCGGTGGTATTCTTTATCGTAATTGTAGTGATTTCTGTGGCACAGATGAAATTTTCCGGTTCAAAGGAGGAGCAGCTATGAAACATACATCTACTGTGGGAAAATCGAACAGGGTTGCGCTTTGTCTGCTGATTCTCGGTCTCTCTACGATAGTATTTCCGCTCTATATGACCGTTGTGATTGCGTTTAAGCAGCCGTCGGAAATGACAACCAGCATCAGCGGTATTTTGTCTCTGCCCAAGACATGGAGCCTTGACAATTTCAGGGAGGCCATGGAAGTGACTGATTTCTGGCACTCTCTGAAGAACAGTTTAGTAATCTCCGTGATTACCGTGGGTTTATCCATCCTGATCCATTCCCTGATGGGATATGCGCTGGGCAGAAACAAAGCGCACAGCAAATTTTATAACTTTGTCTATCTGTTCATCGTCAGCGGTATGTTCGTGCCCTTTGCCATTCTGATGATGCCGCTGGCAAAGCAGACGGCGGAATTGGGGCTGGCCAACTGGGCGGGGGTTATTATCTTATATGTCGTGTTTTACATGCCGATGAATATCATGCTGTATTCCGGATATCTGGTCAATATCCCCATGGCTCTGGAGGAAGCGGCAAAAGTGGACGGCGCTTCCACCTGGACCACTTATTGGAAGGTTATTTTCCCGATTATGTCTCCCATGCACGCTACAGTGGCGGTCATCACGGCGCTGGCTGTGTGGAACGATGTAATGACTCCCCTTATCATTATGGCGGGTTCAGGCGAAAACACTCTGCCGCTGGCACAGTTGAACTTCCAGTCGCAGTTCGGCACAAATTATAATTTGGCCTTCGCTTCTTATCTTTTGTCCTTGATACCGATATTGATTTTTTATATAATATGTCAGAGACAGATTTTGAACGGGGTTACAAATGGAGCGGTAAAGTAGATAATTGCGGATTATGCAAAGAAACCGGCAGGAAGAGAGATTATGGGAATATATTATCAGCAGGAAAATCGTATTTTTACATTGCATACGACTCATACCACATACCAGATGAAAGTGGATGCTTTTGGCTTCCTCCTGCATATGTACTATGGGGGAAAAATATCCGGCAATATGGACTATCTGCTGACCTATTATGACAGAGGGTTTTCAGGAAATCCCTTTGACGTGGGGGCTGACAGAACGTATTCGCTGGATGTGCTTCCCCAGGAATACCCGGTGATGGGGATGGGAGATTATCGGAACAGCGCGCTCATTATCCGCAATGGGGATGAATCAGAGTGCTGCGATCTGCGCTACAAAAGTCACAGGATATATAAAGGCAAATATGGACTAAAGGGGCTTCCCGCAGTCTATGCGTCGGAGGATGAGGCGCAGACATTGGAAATTCTTCTGGAGGATTCTGTCAGCGGGGTGCAGGTAAAGCTTTTGTACGGAGTTCTGGAAAAGGAAGATATTATCACCAGAAGCGCGGAAATCAGTAATTGCGGTACGGCTGGTATTGTTGTGGAGAAAGCGGCGTCCGCCTGCCTGGATTTTGTGACCGGAGATTATGATCTGCTCAGCTTTTGGGGGAGACATGTGATGGAGCGCAATCTCCAGCGCAGGGAAATTGCCCACGGCAGTTTTGGGATCGGAAGCCGCAGGGGAACATCAAGCCATCAGTATAATCCGGCAGTTATCCTTGCGGGAAAAAATACCACGGAAGAACATGGAAATTGCTATGGACTGGTCTTCGTCTACAGCGGAAACTTTATGTGCGAGGCGGAGAAGGATCAGTTTGAGCAGACAAGAGTGCTTATGGGACTGCACAGTGATTTGTTCCATTATTCCTTAGAGCCGGGTGAGACTTTGACAGTTCCGGAAACAATTCTTGGCTATACGGATAAAGGGCTGGGGCAGTTGTCCATACTGTTTCACCGATGCATCATGGAACATATCTGCCGGGGCAGATATCGCGATCTGCCCCGGCCGGTGATTCTCAACAGCTGGGAGGCCGCGTACTTTGATTTTGACGGGGAGACGATCTGCGGACTGGCAAAAGACGCGGCGGCGCTGGGAATTGATATGGTGGTCATGGATGACGGCTGGTTCGGAAAACGGGAGGACGATAACAGCGGTCTGGGAGATTGGCAGGTCAACCAGCGGAAATTGGGATGTACCCTGAAAGAACTGACAGAAAAAGTAAACGGATTCGGTGTGAAATTTGGATTATGGATTGAACCGGAGATGGTTTCGGAGGACAGTTCCCTCTATCGGGAACATCCTGACTGGGCTCTCCAGACACCCGGCAGAAAGCCTGTGCGGGGCAGAAACCAGCTTGTGCTGGATTTCACGAGAAAAGACGTGAGAGACGCGGTTTTTAAGGCCATATGCGGAGTTTTGGATCAGGGCAATATAGAATATATAAAGTGGGATATGAACAGAAGCATCTCGGATGTATATTCCATGCAGGACAAGCAGGGAAAGGTTGCCTATGACTATGTGCTTGGGGTGTATGATTTCCTGGAGAAGCTGATAAAGAGATATCCTGATATGCTGATAGAGGGCTGCAGCGGCGGGGGAGGGAGATTTGACGCGGGAATGCTGTACTATACCCCTCAGATATGGTGCAGCGATAATACGGACGCGCTGGATCGGGTGCTGATTCAGTATGGGACTTCTTTCCTTTATCCCGTTGCTGCGGTGGGGGCTCACGTTTCGGCAGTGCCAAACCATCAGACCGGGCGCAGTGTGAGCCTGCATACAAGGGGCGTGACGGCCATGGCGGGCGCTTTCGGCTATGAACTGGACCCGGGAGAACTGACAGATGAGGAGAGAGACGAGATCAGGAGACAGATCAGGCAGTATAAAAAGCATGAAGAACTGATTCGGAAGGGCGATTATTTCCGTCTCTCGGATCCGTTCCAAGACACCTATGCCGCATGGCAGTTCACTTCCAAGGACAAAGACAGGGTGCTTCTTAATGTGGTAATGCTGGAAGTCCACGGGAATATGCCGGTAACATATGTGAAGCTGAGAGGGCTGCAGGGGGACATGGTATATGAGGATGTGGACACCGGAAAAAGGTATTACGGTTCGGCGCTGATGGAGGCAGGGATGCCAATGCCCATGGAGCCGGGAGAATACCTTGCGTGGCAGGTGGAATTGACCGCGAAAGCAAAATCGCGTCCTGTATGAAAAAGGAATGTTTATATAAGATCAGGAGGTTGTCGTTGTGGCGGATAAAAACAGGGAGAACACAGAGAAACAGATAGCGGATGCGGGAAAAATCTATACAAAGCGGTTGGAGAAACATCATGACGAACTTCGGTGGCTCTACATGGAGCTGTATGATAACAGCTCCATGTTTGCCGAGTTGACGGAAAGGCTGGAAGGCTTCTACAGGGAGCGGAGCCGGGAATTAAAATCCATGGATTTGAGCCGCGAGAGTCGTCCGGATTGGTATAAACAGAATGATATGCTGGGGATGATGTTCTATATTGACAATTTTGCCGGAAATATGAAGGGTGTGGAGTCCAAGCTGGATTATATGGAACAGTGCAATGTGAACTATATACACTTAATGCCCTTTCTTGAGACCCCCAAAGGGCGCTCCGACGGCGGATACGCGGTATCGGATTTCAGAAAAGTACAGGAAAACCTGGGATCTATGGAGGACTTGGAAAGCCTGACAGCGGCCTGCCATAAGAAAGGCATTAGAGTCTGCATGGACTTTGTGATGAACCACACTTCGGAGGACCACGAGTGGGCAAAGAAGGCAAGGCAGGGAGACGGAGAGTATATGAGCCGCTATTTTTTCTTTGACAGCGACCAGATCCCCAACCAGTATGAGAAGACGGTGCCCCAGGTATTTCCCACCACGGCCCCGGGAAACTTCACATGGCTGCCGGATGCGGGGCACTATGTCATGACAACATTTTATCCCTATCAATGGGATCTGAATTACAAGAATCCCCGGGTATTTAATGAGATGATGTATAATTTTCTGTATCTGACAAACCGTGGAATTGATATTGTCCGCATTGACGCAGTGCCATACATTTGGAAGGAATTGAATACACAATGCCGGAATCTCAAGCAGGTACACACGATTGTGCGGATGATGCGCATTATCAGTGAAATCGTCTGTCCGGGGGTGCTGCTGCTGGGCGAGGTGGTCATGGAGCCGGAAAAGGTGGTTCCGTATTTCGGAACAGTGGAAAAACCGGAATGTCATATGCTCTATAACGTGACGACGATGGCGACCACCTGGCATACAGTGGCCACCCGGGATGTGCGCCTTTTGAAGAAGCAGCTGGACATAGTGAACGGACTGCCGAAGGAATATGTATTTTTGAACTATCTGCGCTGCCATGATGATATTGGGTGGGGGCTTGACTATGACACACTGCTTGGCGAAGGGATTAGAGAGCGCTCCCATAAAGAATATTTGAACCGTTACTTTCTGGGATTGGAAGGCGGCAGCAACAGCAGAGGGGAACTGTATAACGCCGATCCGGTAACAGGGGATGCCCGTTTTTGCGGAACCACCGCATCCATGTGCGGTATTGAAAAGGCGGGAGCTGAGCAGGACAGGGAGGCGATGGAGAAGGCTGTCAGGCTGGATGTGATGCTCCATGCCTATATGTTTATGCAGTCCGGAATCCCTGTGCTTTACAGCGGTGACGAGGTTGGGCAGGTGAATGATTATACTTATAAAAAGGATCCGGACAAAGCGGAGGATTCACGCTATATCCACCGCGGAGCCATGGATTGGAAGCTGGCCGAACTGATTCGGGATAAAACCAGTGTGCCGGCCCGGATTTTTAGCAGACTGGACCAGCTGGAAAAAATAAGAAAGTCAGAGAAAGTATTTACCTGTCAGGCGGATACGTGGACGATTGATACCTTCGACGCCAGTGTGCTGTGTATTGGGAGATATTATGAAGGTGAAAAAATCATGGGGATATTTAATTTCAGTGAATATGATAAGACGGCATGGATAAATGAGACAGATGGGGTATATACAGATATGATATCCGGGGAAAAGAGGAAGGCGGCTGGGGTGGATATTCCTGCCTATGGTTTTTTGTATTTGAAAAGGGAAGAATAGTTGAAAAGCCTCTCAACAGGTGAATAAGGCGAGAGGTTTTGCAGTCTTTTTGCTTGACGCAGCACGGATGTTTTGTTACTGTTAAATTAAGGAAGTAAGGCTAAGAAAACATTTGTACAGGCAGTATTCTCAAGGGAGGATAAAATGTTAGTCTACCATGGCAGTTCTCAAATTGTGGAAGCGCCGGAAATACGAATAGCGAAATACAATAAAGACTTTTACTTTGGGTTTTATTGTACCGTTATGCGGCAGCAGGCACAGCGCTGGGCAACCAGATTTGGCGCAAAGGGATATATCAATATATATGAGTACGTGCCAAATGACGGCTTAAGAATGCTCAAATTTGAGAAGATGACAGAGGAATGGTTGGATTTTATTGCAGCTTGCCGTAATGGAAAGGCACATGATTATGACATTGCGGAAGGCCCAATGGCAGATGACACGATTTATAACTATGTGCAGGGATTTATTGATGGTAAGTATTCAAGGGCTGCTTTTTGGGAACTGGCAAAATTCAAATGTCCAACTCATCAGATCAGTTTTCACACTGCTAGGGCATTAACTACTTTGAAGTTTTTGGAGGGGGTGGCTGTATATGAACAATGATGCCTTGTTTTATGAATGCAGTCTCATAGAATATATTGCAAGACAGACAAAGAATCGCAGATGTGATGTGGTAAAGAAGCTGGGGGGAGATATAAAACGTATTTACGACTATGCAGAGGTTTTTCACTGTGAACCAATAGAGAAAGTTGCAGATGATTTCATACAAAAGAACAGTATTTCCGACGGACATTATGACAATGTTGCGGAGTGCAGATATACGATTCCCGATTACTGGGATATCGGGGAAGTATTTGCCCGATTGATAGAGGATTGTTATGAGGGAGAAAATTTAGTTAATGGAATCAAAGAAGTATATGGCTCCTGGATGGCAGATCAAATCTTAAATTTCAACTCGGATTTATATTATCAATCCAGAGAATATATAGCGCTTTGCTATAAAGAAGGTAAAATGTTGTTGGCTTAGCTTAACAAGGAACCCACACAGACAAAAGCTTGTCCTGTGTTATAGGCGGTTCCTTTTTTTGCGCGCAAAAGCCTTCCGATAGGCGGTGGCGGTGATGCCCTCATACCGCTTAAAAAGGCGCATAAAGTATTTCTCATCTCCGATGCCCACCTGTTCGCCGATCTCGGACAACGTGAGTTTCGGTGTGGAAACCAGAAGATTTTTGGCTACACGAATGCGCTGTCGGTTCAGATATTCCGTGACAGTGTACCCGCTGCAGCGTTTGAAGAGGGAGGTCAGATAAGAGGGGTGGTATCCGAATTTTTCCGCAATGTCGGCTACGGAGAAGGAGGTGTCATAGTTGAGCTGCAGCCATTCCATAAGGTCGGCGATCTCCAGGGGGATCTTTTCATCCTGCAGCAGCCGGCGGCGGAAGAAACATTCGTTGGTCAGCTCCAGCAGCAGGGTACTCTGGGCGTAGCCGCATTGGGTCGTGGAAAAGCTGCCCAGACGCTTGGACAGATCCAGAAGCTGGACAAACAGGACATTGACCCGGCTGTTTGCGGAGAGGGATCCGGTCTCGGGCAGAATGTAGCGCGGGCAGGAGGGATCATGAAAACAGGCGGCGGCTTCCTGCTCTCCATGCACACCGGCCTTCTCGTCATTAATGAAAAAGTGGGTCCAGTAAAAAGACAGTTCCCCCTGAGAGGGGCGGGTCCCGAAATGACATTCCCCGGGGAAAAGAAGCAGGAACTGGCCGGGGGTGAGACGATGGCAGCGACTGCCGGACTGGATATGCAGGGTGCCCTTGGTCACGGAGATAAACTCATAGGAATCCATGACGCGCCGAGGATGCAAAAATTCATCTTCATTAGTCAGATTGCCTGCGGACAAAAAAGAGACAGGCCGGGAGGCGTCGGATATCAGGTATAACATCTGGGATTTGTCCACCTTTCATTGAAAACTGTGTGTTGCGTAAATACAGGAAAATGATAACATGAACTGTAGAAAAAGGCAATTATCCTGCCAGAAATCTTTATTTTTATGCACATTTCCGGAAAGGGCATTGAATGATGGTGTCCGCGGGGATATGCGGAACTTAAGAAGGGAGAGAGCAGATGAACAGTCAGGAATTCAGTACCCCCCTGGACTTAAAGCAGATCCAGGTGACAGACGCCTTTTGGCACAGAGAGCAGGAACTGGTACGCACAGAGGTGATTCCCTATCAGTGGGAGGCTTTGAACGACCGGGTGGAGGGGGCGGCCCCCAGCTACTGTATGCGCAACTTCAAGGTGGCAGGCCGTATGATGCGGGAGAAAAAGGACAAGGGCGCTGCCTATGTGGCTCCGGCCTATACCTTCCGGGGCTTTGAGGCCCTGCCCGAGGATCCGGCCCACCCCGATGAGGATAAGTTTTACGGCTTCGTCTTTCAGGACACGGATTTTTCAAAATGGATAGAGGCGGTGGGATACTCCCTGCTTCAGCACCCGGACCCCGCGCTGGAGCAGACGGCGGACGAGGCCATTGACATTGTCTGCGCCGCCCAGCTGGAGAACGGCTATCTGGACACCTACTATATTATCAACGGCATGGACCGGGCCTTTACCAACCTGCGGGATCACCATGAACTGTATTGTCTGGGGCACCTGGTGGAGGGGGCGGTGGCCTACTACCAGGCCACAGGCAAGGATAAGCTGCTGAAAGCCGCCATGGGTTTTGCGGATTACTGCTGCGCGTATTTTGGCCCGGCCCAGGGGCAGTGCAAAGGATATCCGGGGCATGAGATTGCGGAGATGGCCCTGGTGCGCCTGTACCAGGTCACCGGAGAGGAGAAATATCTGGAACTCTCAAGGTTTTTCCTGGATCAGAGGGGGACAGAGCCCTATTATTTTGACCAGGAGGAAAAGGAACGGGCAGTTCATGAGGGCCAGCCCTATCGAAGGACCACCAACAATTTCTACCATCAGGCCCATCTGCCCGTGCGGGAGCAGGCGGAGGCCACAGGCCATGCGGTGCGGGCGGTGTACTTGTACAGCGGTATGGCGGATGTGGCCAGGCTTTGCCGGGATGAGGCCATGGAGGCGGCCTGTGACAGGCTATGGGACAATGTGACCCGGGAAAAAATGTATGTCACAGGCGGTATCGGCGCCACCCATTTGGGGGAGGCATTTTCCTTTAACTATGATCTGCCTAATGACACGGCCTACTCCGAGACCTGCGCGGCCATCGGCCTGGTGTTCTGGGCCAGAAGGATGCTGCAGCTAAAGCCTTGCGGGAAATATGGGGACGTCATGGAGTCGGCCCTGTATAACACGGTGTTGGCGGGCATGGCCCTGGATGGCAGGAGCTTCTTCTATGTGAATCCCCTGGAGGTATTTCCCCAGGCTTGCCATAAGGATGGCCGGAAGGCCCATGTCAAGAGTGTGCGGCAGAAATGGTTCGGCTGCGCCTGCTGCCCGCCTAACATTGCCCGTCTGGTCAGTTCCGTGGCCTCCTATGCATACACGGAGTCCGGGACTGCCGCTTATGGGGACTTCCGGCAGTCTGAGCAGTCCGAGATCCCGGTTTCCAAGGAGTCCCGGCTTCCCGGGAAAGACAGGATATCCGATGAAGCAGAGGCGCCGGGTACTCTGTGGATACATCTGTATATGGGCAGTGTGCTGACCAAGAAGGTGGGAGAGAAGACACTGGATTTGAAGGTGGAGTCGGAAATGCCCTGGAATGGTATGGTGAAGGTGCAGCTACATGGCGATCATGTCCCCTGCAGGCTGGCTTTCCGCATACCCGGCTGGAGCGGCGGGGTGAAAGCAGAGTATCGCTGCGGCGGCAGGCCGGGCCAGGTGACCGTGGATGGGGCGGGCGCGGCGGTAAGGCCGATGCCAGGGGAAGCCCATGAGGCTGCCGGTCTGGCGGCGGAGAAGAACTGCGCGTCTGGGCGGCAGGGCGCGGCGGTCTGCAGAGACGGCTATTTATATATAGACGGAATCTGGCAGGACGGCGATGAAGTGATCTTGGAGATGGATATGCCGGTGCGGATACTGGAGGCGGATTCCAGGGTGCGGGAAAACATCGGCAAGGTTGCCATTGCCCGCGGCCCTGTGGTATACTGCCTGGAGGAAGCGGATAACGGCAAGGATCTGCATCTGTGCAGGCTGGATTTGCAGAACCTGAAAGCATCCGACATTGAGACGGAGGTGACGGAAGAACTGGGCCATCCCATGACGGTGCTGAAGGCGCCCGGCAAGCGGATGATCCCGGCGGAGAGTGAAAAGCTTTACCGCCCGGCCCGGCCCGTCCGGGAGAGGGATGTAACCCTGCACATGGTGCCCTATTACGCTTGGAACAACCGGGGCGAGGGTGAGATGAGCGTGTGGGTGCGCATATAAGGAATTTGCCAAAAGGACCGAAAACCCCACGGGCGGCCGGTCCTTTTTTCGTGTAGGATCCACACAGAGGCCCTATATATTCTCCCGGATCCGAATATCCACAGCCACATAATTATATTCCTTCTCCGGCAGTTCCCCGGTGGTCAGATAGGCGAACAGCAGCGTCAAAGGCTTGGAGCCCTGCACCTTGGGCTGCTGACAGATGGTGGCGGCTATGACGCCCTTTTTCACCAGCGCCTTGGTGGTGGGAACCTTGTCAAACGCGATGACACGGACCTGCCCCTCCCGGCCCAGCACAGACAGGCTGCGGCATCCGCCGTTGACGCCTCCCGCGGCAAAAAACAGTGCGTTGATCTCCGGGTGTTCCGTCAGCAGCCGGGTGGTTTTTTCGTAGCTTTCAAACTCGTCGTCGTGGTTCTCGATGATATCCACGATCTCCATGTCGGATTTATAGCGTTTCAGGGAACTGACAAAACCGGCCACCCGCTCCGTGTGGCACAGGATGTCCGGGGAACCGGTGATGATGCCCACCCGCACCCGCTCGTGGGTCATCAGGTGCATAAGCCCTGCGGCGGTTTCCCCGCTTCTCCCGTAATGGCTGCCCACATAGGCGATGCGCCGGGAATTTTCTATATCCGTGTTGAAAGTCACCACCGGGATGTCCCGGTCGTACAGGGAGTTGATGCGTTTTCGTATGCGCTCATCGTTGTAGGGGGCCAGGGCGATGCCGTTTACCTCCTCCTCCTCCAGTTCCCGGATGGCCTGCAGCTGCTGTTCCACACCGTAGGTGATATGCCTGACAATCACCGTACAGTTGTATCCGGCCAACTCCTCCGCTTTCTCCGTGACTCCCTCCTCCACATCTATGAAAAAAGGATTCTCGGCGGAAAACAGCACAACTCCCAGCTTCAGCTTCTTTTTCTGGGCGGCCAGCACCAGCCCGGCGATATTGGGCCTGTAGTCCAGGACCCTGGCAATTTCCCGGATTTTTTCCGCCGTCTCTGGATTCACGGAACCCCGGTTGTTCAGTACCCTGTCTACGGTTCCTCTGGACACGCCCGCCAAAGCGGCGATCTCTTTTATTGTGGCCATGGTATACCTCCCGTTCTCCTGCATTTATTCTCGGAATAAAATGCTTAACCCAGTCAATAATGTGCAAAATCCGCAATATAGGAATAGGTGATGAGGATAAAAGATCCGTCTGAATAGAAATAGTAATACAGCAGCAAATCCTTGTCCGCCGTGACGGCCCAGTAAATTTTTTCGTCCTTCAGCATCTCCAGCGCCTCCTCCACATTCATTTCCCTGTGGTGGTCATACGCCTCCTCCTCATATACGCAGAAAGCATCCACAAAGCTATAGTATGCGGTGTGTGTCGGACGGTCATAATCGGGTGCTTCATAATTCTCAGACCTGTAATCCACAATTCTCCTGTCCAATTCAACAAAATCGGACAGGCTCAACTGCCGCCCGGTGCTTATGTCAAATAAATAATGCCATTTGTGCGATGGTGTAGAACTGGTTTTTCAGCGCCGCAATGGCCTGAAAAATATTGTCGTATTGATGCAGGTCAGACACAAACTCCCCCGCTATGCGAAAGGTTTCCCGTTCCAAAATATAATTTATATTGGCATATGCTTCTTCGTTGCCGGTTCCGACTATTTTGGGAAATTTTATGACGGCATGCCTGCCGTCGGGAAATCTTTCATACCATCTTGTCCTGACCTGATATGTGGGGGAGTCCTCAGGATCCGCTCTCGCGGGTATCTTCGGTGAGAGTATAACCGATAAAAAGAGAGCGGCAGCCAGTACATGGCACAGGGCCCGCATCCGATCCTGTGACCTGTGAAGCCGTTTTTTTATATTCTGGGTGTTTTTCATAATATGCTCCTCTCTTAGAGAGTTACCCTCGCTGTATAGACAGTATGCTGCTCCTGCCATACAGTGTTCCCGCTCAGTATGCCATCCTCGCGCACAGTATTCTCCCTGTATAGACAGTATAATTGGTTTTGCCGGATCTGTAAATATCATTAAGGGCAATCCGGCCCCGTTTCTTTGCCGGCATCGCTCTGCCAAAATCCATGCTCCGCTTAAGGCCGTCATCCGCCGGGATGGGACATGTGGCACCCTGCCGGAGGGGACAGTGCCGTGCCCGGGCACGGAATAAATGTACCGCAAAGACAGCAGCTTTTGCCAGGTGTCTGCCACTCTTTCAGGCACTAACATATTTCACTAGTTTTTATCAATGAAAATGTGCATAATCCCGAAAATGCAAAAGGGATATTGATTTTAGTCTTAAAAACGAGTATGCTATAAATAACGTGCCCGTACACATCACTTTTTATACTCGCGACCGTCGTCAGTATAAGTGCAGGTCCCCAAGCGCGGCCAGGTGAGAGGAGACGGGCGGGGGCGCAGACAGAGTATCTGCCCCACAACAAAGCGGCATTGCAGGCACAGCGGGAGTTTGCCTGAGGCGGACTTCAAATATGCAGAAAAGAGGTAAATATGTTGTACATCGGAATTGATTTAGGTACATCGGCGGTTAAGCTTCTGCTGATGGACAGCGAGGGAAAGATTCAGAATATCGTTTCCAGAGAGTATCCTATCTATTTCCCCAATCCGGGCTGGTCGGAGCAAAGGCCCGAGGACTGGTACGAGCAGACCATGATCGGCATTAAGGAACTGCTTAAGGACGCGGACAAGAGCCAGGTGGCGGGCATCAGCTTCGGCGGGCAGATGCACGGTCTGGTGATTCTGGATGCGGACGACAATGTGATCCGCCCCGCGCTGCTGTGGAACGACGGACGTACCTACGAGGAGTGCGACTACTTAAACAATGTGATCGGCAAGGAAAAGCTGTCCGAGTATACGGCCAACATCTCCTTCACCGGCTTTACCGCCCCCAAGATCCTGTGGGTGAAAAACAAAGAGCCGGAGAATTTTGCCAGAATCGCCAAGATCATGCTGCCCAAGGATTACATAGCCTACAAGCTCACCGGAGTACACTGCACGGACGTGTCCGACGCCTCCGGCATGCTGATTTTTGATGTGAAGAACCGCAGGTGGTCCAAGGAGATGTGTGAGATCTGCGGTATTACCGAGGACCAGCTGGCAACCTGCTACGAGAGCTATGAGTCCGTGGGCTGCGTGCTGCCCGAGATTGCGGATCAGCTGGGCATCCCCCACACGGTAAAAGTGGCGGCGGGCGCAGGGGACAACGCGGCGGCGGCCGTGGGCACCGGCACCGTGGGCGACGGCATGTGCAATATCTCCCTGGGCACCAGCGGCACCATCTTCATCTCCTCCAAAAATTTCGGCGTGGATAAGTACAACGCGCTCCACTCCTTTGCTCATGCGGACGGCAGCTACCATCTGATGGGCTGCATGCTCAGCGCCGCCAGCTGCAACAAGTGGTGGATGGACGATATCATAGGTACCAAGGACTACGCACAGGAGCAGAAAGCCATTGAGAAACTGGGCGAGAACCATGTTTATTTCCTGCCCTACCTGATGGGAGAGCGCTCTCCCCACAACAACCCCAACGCCAGGGGAACATTCATTGGCATGACCATGGACACCACCAGGGCAGATATGACCCAGGCTGTGTTGGAGGGCGTGGCCTTTGCCCTGAGAGATTCCTTTGAGGTAGCCAAGTCTCTGGGCATTAAGATCGAGCGCACCAAGATCTGCGGCGGCGGTGCCAAGAGCCCTCTGTGGAAGAAGATGATTGCCAACATCCTGAACCTGAAGGTGGATGTGATCGAAGTGGAGGAAGGTCCCTCTCTGGGCGGCGCCATGCTGGCGGCAGTGGCCTGCGGCGAGTTTGCCAATGTGGAGGAAGCGGCAGCCAGGATTGTGAAAGTGGTGGATACCGTGGAACCCGATCCCGAACTGGTGGCCAAATATGAGAAACGCTATGCCCAGTTCAAGGAGATCTACCCGGCCTGCAAGCCCTTATTTGAGATCATTAAATAAATCTATACGACAGAGAGGCTATGGGCGAGGAGGAACTGGACATTTTTGCCGGCGCAATCAATGTGGTTGCATCTGCGCCTGGGGCGCAAAAGGTAGAGTTATTTGGAAAATACTTTCCAAAATATATCAACGCAGCATCGCAGGCCCTGTCTGCGATATGCAGAAAAGAGGAAATCATGAAAATATTACCCATCACTGATCCCGCTTTCCGCAAGTACGGGCGGCAGATCACCAATGTGGACCTGACCGGACTGGTTGAGGTCCTGAGCGGGCAGCCCGTGCCCGAGGGCGTGGTGTACGAGCCCAGCGTGGAGGCCCTGGAGGCCACTTCCGCCATGGAGGCGCTGACCACGGAGGCCTTCGGCGAACTGCCCATTCAGATCGGCTACTGCAACGGCCACAATGAACTGCTGAACGCAGTGGAGTACCACAGGAGCAGCGAACTGAATATCGCCGCCACCGATGCCATCCTGATTCTGGGCATGCAGCAGGATATCCAGGAGGATTTCACCTATGACACTTCCAAGATGGAGGCGTTCCTGGTGCCTGCGGGCGTGGGCGTGGAGATCTACGCAACCACCCTGCACTATGCGCCCTGCGGCGTGAATGGCGCAGGTTTCCAGGTGGCGGTTGTGCTGCCTAAGGGAACCAACTATCCTCTGGAGAAGTCCCATGCGGATCTGTCCGTTGCCGCCGCCAATGAGGATGCGCTGCTGACCGCCAAGAATAAGTGGCTCATTGGCCATGCAGAGGGCGGCCTGGACGCGGGAAGTTATATCGGACTAAAGGGAAAGAACTTGAATGTTAACGAGTAGTGCGGTATAATGAGTTAAAAGCATAACTCTTCTGAACAGAGTATGCGCTGAAGCTAAACAGCACGTTTCCTGCCGGCACAGGGATCAGTATACGGATGCCCGGGCGGGCACATGTGGATCACGGATATTGTGCGACGACAGGGAATATGCGGAATTAAAAAATGAATGGAGGAGAGTACAATGAACAATCTACCCAAAATTAAAATCGGTATCGTGGCCGTGAGCCGCGACTGCTTCCCGGAGAGTCTGTCTGTGAACAGAAGAAAGGCCCTGGTGGAAGCTTACAAGGCCAAGTATGATGAGACCGACATCTACGAGTGCCCCATCTGCATCGTGGAGAGCGAGATCCATATGGTACAGGCTCTGGAGGATGTGAAAAAGAACGGCTGTAATGCCCTGTGCGTATATCTGGGCAACTTCGGTCCCGAGATTTCCGAGACCCTGCTGGCCAAGCATTTTGACGGCCCTTCCATCTTTGTGGCAGCCGCCGAGGAGAGCCAGGCGGATCTGATGGACGGCAGAGGCGACGCGTACTGCGGTATGCTGAATGCAAGCTATAATCTGAAACTGCGCAATATCAAGGCATATATCCCCGAGTATCCTGTGGGCACTGCCCAGGAGTGCGCCGACATGATCAATGAGTTTGTTCCCATTGCCAGGGCCATTGTGGGCCTTTCCGACTTAAAGATCATTTCCTTCGGCCCCAGACCCTTGAATTTCCTGGCCTGCAACGCACCCATCAAGCAGCTGTACAATCTGGGCGTTGAGATCGAGGAGAACTCCGAGTTGGATCTGTTCGAGTCCTTCAATAAACATGCCGGAGACGAGAGAATCCCTGCTAAAGTGGAAGAGATGGCCCAGGAGTTGGGCGCAGGCAACAAGAAGCCCGAAGTGCTGGAGAAGCTGGCTCAGTACGAGTTGACTTTGCTTGACTGGGTGGAGGCACACAGAGGCTACCGCAAGTATGTTGCCATCGCCGGCAAGTGCTGGCCTGCGTTCCAGACCCAGTTTGGTTTCGTTCCCTGCTATGTAAACAGCCGTTTGACCGGCATGGGCATCCCTGTATCCTGTGAAGTGGATATCTATGGCTGTCTGTCCGAGTTTATCGGCACCTGCGTGAGCCAGGATGCGGTAACGCTGTTAGATATCAACAACTCCGTACCTGCGGACATGTTCAAGGAATCCATCGAGGGCAAGTTCCCTTACACCCACAAGGATACCTTCATGGGCTTCCACTGCGGCAACACCTGCTCCAAGAAGCTGGCATTCTGCGAGATGAAGTACCAGAAGATCATGGCCAGAAATCTGCCCATCGAGGTTACCAACGGCACTCTGGAGGGAGATATCGCTCCCGGCGAGATCACCTTCTATCGTCTGCAGTCCACCGCTGACTGTAAGCTGCGCGCATACATCGCCCAGGGCGAAGTACTGAATGTACCCTCCAAGTCCTTCGGATCCATCGGTGTGTTCGCCATCCCTGAGATGGGACGCTTCTACCGCCATGTGTTGATTGAGAAGAATTATCCTCATCATGGCGCAGTGGCCTTCGGTCACTTCGGCAAAGCGCTGTATGAGGTGTTCAAGTTCATCGGCGTACCGGTGGAGGATTTGAACTACAACCAGCCTAAGAGCCTGCCTTATCCTACAGAGAATCCTTTCTGCTAATCAGGGCCAGCAAAAATACGGGGCGGAGACGTAAGTCTCTGCCCTTTTCTCAATCTCTCGGCGATTCCTACAATACATTGCGGGGGGAAAGCCAGGTTCCGCCTTTTGCGCCGGCAGGGGTTCCTTTCCGAACCGCAATGTATTGTTCTGTAAAAAGAACAAAATAGGGCAAAAAAACATATTGCACATTTGCCGGACTGCGTCTATACTCTCTATTTGGCAAAAGGAAGTGCCGATGTGGGCCTTCTAAGGTTTTGCAGGAAGAGGTATTGCGTTATGGTCAAGGATATGACAAAGGGTTCGCCCATGAAGCTGATTCTGGGCTTTTCCATCCCGCTTTTGTTTGGCTTTCTGTTCCAGCAGTTTTACAATCTGGTGGACACGGTGATCGTGGGCCGTTTTCTGGGGACGGACAATTTGGCGGCGGTGGGGGCCACAGGCTCGGTGAATTTTCTGATTATCGGTTTCTGCATGGGGATATGCAGCGGCTTTTCCATCCCTGTCTCCCATAAGTTCGGGGCGGGGGATCCGGTGGGGATGCGCCGGGTGGTGGCCAACTGCGTCTGGCTGACGTTGGGTTTTGCCCTGTTGATGACGGTGCTGACCACGGTGCTTTGCCGTCCTATTCTGGTGATGATGAAGACTCCCGGCAATATCCTGGATGCGGCCTACTCTTACATATGGGTGATTTTCCTGGGGATTCCCGTGACCTTTTTGTACAATATGACTTCGGGGGTGATCCGTGCCCTGGGGGACAGCAGGACACCGGTTATTTTCCTGGTTATGTCTTCCTTTCTCAATATCGGCCTGGATCTTTTCTTTATCATTACACTGCAATGGGGTGTGCAGGGGGCGGCCTGGGCTACAGTCATCTCCCAGGGAGTGTCGGGGCTGTGCTGCCTGCTGTTTATGATCAGGAAGTTTGAGATTCTGCGGATTCAGAGAGGGGAGTGGGCGCCTGACAGACATCTTATGGGAGTCCTGTGCGGTATGGGGGTTCCCATGGGACTACAGTATTCCATCACCGCCATCGGCAGTGTCATACTGCAGAGCGCCACCAACACGCTGGGATCCGACGCGGTGGCGGCAGTGACGGCGGCGGGAAAGATCAGCGGGTTTCTGGCCTGCCCTTTTGACGCCATGGGTTCCACCATGGCCACCTACGGCGGGCAGAATGTGGGCGCCGGGAAGCTGGACCGCATCGGCCAGGGGCTGAAGTCCTGTATCCTGCTGGGGGCGGGATACTCGGTGATCGCCCTGGGCATCAGCACTCTGTTTGGCAGGCCCCTGGCAAAGCTGTTTCTGGATGCTTCCGAGGCGGCGATTATCGACGATGTGAAGCTGTTTCTGACTCTGGCCACAGCGTTCTATTTCCCGCTGGCCCTGGTCAACATTATCCGCTTCATGATACAGGGGGTGGGCTTTCCGTTTTTTGCCATTCTGGCAGGGGTGTTCGAGATGGTGGCCAGAGCCCTGGCCGGTTTTGTACTGGTGCCCCAGCTGGGCTTTATGGGTTCCTGTCTGGGCAGTCCCATCGCCTGGATCCTGGCGGATGCCTTTCTTATTCCGGCCTATTTCCATGTAAGAAAGCGGCTCCGGAGGATGGCGGGGAGTTCTGCCGGAAGATAAATGTGCCGACATATCAAATAAGAGGAGAACATTTATGTACAATTACCAACAAGCGATAGATCAGATCATGCGGCAGGAGGTGGACACCGGGCAGATTGCCGGGGCGGGCTATATGCTGCTGCAGGGAGGCCGGGAGCGGTATTTCAGCGCCTGCGGCTACGCGGACCGGGAGAGAAAGACACCCATCGGGCGGGATACTATTTTCCGGCTTTTCTCCATGACCAAGCCCATCACGGCGGCGGCGGTAATGCTTCTGGTGGAAAGGGGACAGCTGGATCTGCGGGATACGGTGAGCCGTTATCTGCCCTGTTTCAGGAACCAGACCGTGTGGAACCCGGGCGGGGAGCCGCTGCCGGCGAAGCGGGAGACCACGATCTACGACCTGCTGAACATGACTTCCGGCATTCCCTATCCGGAAAATTGGGAGGGCTGCAGCCCTTCGGGCCTTTTGATGGATGATTTGTTCCGGGAGTTGAAAAGCGCTCAAGCGGAGGGACAGAGGCTGACTACCCGGGAATGGATCCACCGCATAGCGGAGGTTCCCCTGGCGTTTCAGCCGGGAGAGCGCTGGATGTACGGTTTATCCGCCGATGTGCTGGGGGCGGTGGCGGAAGTAGTGACGGGAAAGCGCTATGGGACTTTTCTGCGGGAAGAGATCTTCCTGCCGCTGGGCATGGAGGACACGGGATTCTATGTACACCGGGACAAGCGGCAGCGTTTTGCCCAGAACTATGCTTGGAATGAGGAGACAAATGCCCTGGAGGTTTTTGAAGACTGCCATCTGGGAGAATACTACGGCGAGGATGTATCCTTTGAGTCCGGCGGCGCGGGACTGGTGTCCACCATGGAGGATTACAGCCATTTTGCACAGATGCTGCTGCAGGGCGGCATCTATAACGGAATCCGGATTCTGGGGGAGAAGACAGTGGAGTTCATGCGTCAGGACAGGCTTTCTCCCAGTCAGAAGGGGGCGCTTAACTGGGACAGCAACCTGGGCTGCGGCTATGGATGTCTGATGCGGGTGCTGACAGATCAGGGCGCGGCGGGAACCATCGGCAGTCCGGGAGAATATGGCTGGGACGGCTGGACAGGCAATTATGTGACCATTGACCCTGCGGATGATATGGTGATGCTGTATTTTATCCAGAGATGCGGGTACAGCAGCAGTTCCGCGCTGCGCAGACTGCGCAACGCCACCTACGGAGCGCTGGAACGGCTGGAAGTCTAGCAAGGCAGAGAAAAGCAGGCAAAAAAGCCGGTGAGCAGTCACCGGCTTTGGTTTATTCCACCATTTACTCCGTGGTGTCCGATTCGGCAGCCACGGCGGAGGCAACAGAAGATACCACGGCGACGATAACCGCCACAATAATGATCAACAATCCACCTGCCAACAGTATAAACATGTTTTTTCCCTCCTGTTTCTTTATGTACCGTTTCTCTAATAAGTATAGCGTGTCCTGAGGGAAAAAACAACTACCAAATAAAAATTTTCCCGAAATTGGATAATCTTAGCGGACATCCGCCGTATTTCTCAGGTCTTATTGCGTATATGCAGCTTTTCTCCGGTCTTTAGAAAATAACAGGTTCCGCGATAGCAGGCATTCTCATATAGTTTTACTATGATTTCACGCATGCGGCTGTCCAGCCTGTGATACACGATCTTTTCCGGCCAGGGGAGCCCTTGGATATAATCCTGCTGCCGTTTATCCAGAACCTGAAAGGACGCTTTGGGGGAGGCGGATTCCCTTTCGGCATTTAGCCCGAAGGCACAGGAAACGTAGGCATTTTCCGGACTGTTCTCCCTGCATTTTGCCGCTAAAAAATCTGTGAAGGTCCCGTCTCTTTCTGGGCTGAAGTCCCGTTCTCGCCAGATGACAGGCTCTCCGGGGCCGCCGGCCGATACTGCCACCCGCCTGAAGCTGGCCTTTCCGTATTGGTCATACTCTCTTATATAGTCGAACTTTTCCGATGTTCCCTGTTTTCCCGGTTCCTCCAGGCACAAAGCCCCTGTGTCAAGCATGTGCTCCCATACCGTTTTCCGCACCTTTTCCAGGGCAGTGGGAAAAGCCAGCTGTTCCTTTATCTGGGAAACCGTATAGCCCAGATCCGCCAGATGGCGGATTGCCCCGCCGCATGCCGCCTCAAAGGTAAAGTCGGACAGCGCGTTTTTGAAGTAGTCCTGTTCTGACATTTCTCATAATCCTCCTCGCACAGCTATATTGTATTGCTTTTTATGGTTTCGGTAAAGCAAATAATGCCGCAGACAAAATTATATTATTTTTGATTTTCCTATTGACAAATCCCGGAAAAAGGAGTATCTTTTGAAATACCCTATATAGGACAGGGAAGAGCGTCTATTCTTCCCCAGGTATATCAGTCTTCAGGTGAATCTCCGATTTCGGAAGTTACCCATGATGCAGAGAATTTTTAGCAGCAGGCAGAGAAGTACATTGGCGTATTGACGAATACACGGGTGTACAGTCGCTTCCTTTTTGAACGGACAAAAGGGAAAGAACAGTTAAAAAGGAAAGGACAGGTGAAGATTTTTTCTACATGACAGAAACAATACAGGCAGCAGGCGCGGCGGGCCCTTTGGAGGCGGATTTGTCCGTGCTGCTGGGCAGACTGGTGGACGACTATTCCACCAAGAAGCAGCCGTCCCTGATCCAGATGAAAAAGGGTCTGATCAGCAGGGAGATCTTTCTGGGGGAGGTCACACAGTATGCAAGGCTTACCTACGGGGTAACCCCGGAGCAGGCCAGTGAACTGACGGACTTGTTTGAGCAGTATATCTTTGGATATGCAAGGATCTCTCCTCTGATCGACGATGCGGAAATCTCGGATATCCGTATTGTCAGCCATGACAATATCCGCGTCAAGAGACAGGGACGGCGCATGGATGCCGGGATAGGCTTTTTGTCGGAGAAGGAGTACCGGCAGTTTGTGGACTATGTGGCCACAAAAAATCAGGTCAACATCTCTAATCTGAACGCCATCCAGCGGTTCACGGATTCGGACAGCCACCCGGACTTCATTCTGCGTTTCACCGTCTCCATGCCCCTGGTAAACACCTACAGCGAGCCTTATCTGTGTATCCGCAAGGTGCCCCGGGATTTTCCGGAGATGGAGGAACTGATTCGCAGGGGAATGTTGGAGCGGGAACTGGCGGAACTTTTGATCTGCCGTTTCCGCGGCGGATCCACTCTGATCTGCGGCGGCAATTCCTCCGGCAAAACCACATTGCTGAACGCTCTCAAGGAGACCCTGCCGGATGATGTGGCCATTCTGGTGACCCAGCAGGCGGACGAACTGACCACCAAGCGGCACCCGGATATGATGTTCCTGCATTCTCTGCCGGGCAGCGGGGAGAGCCAGGTCAGCTATGACCTGAAGAATATCAGCATTGCGGGACTGACCATGGATGTGGATTTTTTCATCATCGGCGAGGTGAAGGGGGAGGAGGCGCTGTATCTGCTGAATGCGGCGTATACAGGGCAGCTCTGCGCGGCCACTCTCCATGCCCCGTCGGCCGACAGGGCGGTGGACAAGCTGGTGGACTATGCCATGTACGGCAGCCGTTACTCCCGGGAGGAACTGATGAAGATGATGGAGTGCTTTACCACCATGGTTTTCATGGAAAAATACCGGGTGAAGCAGGTATTTGCGAACCGGGGCTGGAACCGGGAGACCAAGGAGATGAACTATGAGCGATTATATTAAGATACTGCTGCTGGCGGAACTGGCGGCGGGATTCACAGCACTGTTTCAGTGGATCCGGCGGGAGAGCATTCTGCATCAGCTGTGGCACAGAGCCTATGATTCCCTGGAGACGGCTGCCGCCAGAAGAGTACAGGACAACAGGCGCAGTCTGCAGCTGCTGCAGGGAAAAAAGGGCTTTTGGCAGCGCATGGAGCAGAGGCTGTTATACAGCGGCATCAGCAGGCGATTCCCGTTTCTGACCCCGGAGCTTTGGATTCTGGGCAATCTGGCGGCGGGCATGGCGGCGTATTTTCTGGCACTGCTGTTGGGAGCGGCCTGGCAGCAGGCCCTGCTGGCGGCAGGGGGCTTATGGCTGTTGGTCTCCGTGGCGGTGAATCAATGTATGAGCCACAATTACAATGCCACGGACGAAAACCTCATGAAGTTTCTGGATTTTTTGGGCAATTACAGCATCACCTCCGGCGAGATCACGGCAGTGCTGGGACAGGTCAGCCCCTATGTGGGGGAGCCGCTGCGAGGGGTGCTGGACGCCTGCTATTACGAGGCACAGACCTCAGGAGATACCAATATCGCGCTGCTGGCCATGGCAGAAAAGATCCAGCATCCCAAATTCCGGGAACTGGTCAGGAACCTGGAGGTCAGTCTGCGGTACTCTGCGGACCTGACGGTGCTGGTGTCCCAGAGCAGACGGTCTCTCCGGGAGTATACCCGTATGCGGCAGGAGCGCAAGTCTCTGGTGCGGGAAGCCTGGGTAAACATCTTGATTCTGGGTGCGATGACCCTGGTAATTCTGAAGGCGCTGGAGGCTCTGGTGGGCATTCCGCTGTCGGAAATCATGCTCCACACTTTGCCGGGAATCGGCTGCCTGACGGTGATCGGCGTGATACTGCTGCTGTTCTACAGGCAGGTGAGGATGCTGGATCAGTAAAAGAGGAAATAGGCAATTGCGAAAGGTTCTCTGCAAGTGACGCGGCTGGTCAATATATACAAAAACGGGCTCCGACGCAGTGGCAAGTCGCCCTTATTTTGTATATATTGCCCATCCACTGTTACCGGAAAGGGAGTTTCACAATCGCCTAAAAAGAGGAAAACCAGAAAGGAGAGAACAGGGGTATTTGACCCTGGCGGCATATGTCCAAGGGACAGGCCGGCATGGCCACCAGGCCCATTGCCCGGGGAAATAAAGAGGAGGGAGGACGACAAGCAATATGGACTACATAACAATACATAGGATACTTCAAGGGATACAGGTGACAACGGCGCTGTTGATCGGCATAGAGTGGATCTGCCTGATGTCCGGAGGGCATACGGGGGAGGTGGTGCTGAGAGCCTACGATACCTTCTGTATGCAGGCCCGCAGCAGGAAGAGCAGACTGTGGGATTATGAGAAATGGGAGGAATTTTTGAGAGTGAACGGTGCTGCTTACCACTACGGAAAGTGGATCAATCCCGTCAGTTACCTTACACTATGCCTGGTTCTGGCGGGCGCAGGCTTTCTGATCGGGCTTGCCTGGGGACTGCCTGTGGGAATTGCCGGGGCGGCACTGGCGGCGTTTCTGCCGGGAATCCTGCTGGAGCGAATGAACCGCCGGGACAATGAAGCCATGCTGACGGAACTGAACTTGGTCTATAATGCCCTGGCCATACAGATCCGGGCGGGGGTCTATGTCACGGACGCTCTGGCGGAGGTGTATGGCAGCGTAAAGCAGGTCCGGCTCAGGGAGGGACTGCAGACTTTGTCAGGCGACATCGTGATGAAGGCGGATCTGGACGAGGCTCTGGAGCGGTTTCAGGGACAATTCAGCAATCGCTATATTGACTCCCTGTGCATCACGATTCTTCAGGCTATGGAGTCGGGACAGGCGGTAGAACTGCTGGGAGATATCGCGGACCAGATCAAGGATATGGAACTGACGCTGCAAAGCCGCAGGAAAGAGAGACTGGACCGCAGCATCACCTTTTACCAGCTGGGCATCTTCGCCGCCATCATTGCGGTGGTGCTGTATGCCTGCGTGGAGCATATGTTTATGAACAACATGTTTTGGAGTTGAGGAAATTTCCTCACAACACACGGATGAATGTCTGGACGCCTCAAGCGGCCGGATGTTCATCACCGGGCCTGAGTGTTGGGAGGGAGTATGCGGTACTTAAATAGGAGGATAAAAATGGAAAGATATGATATTTTAGGGAATGTTTTAAACTGCAAAAGAAAGAAAAAGATATCCGCCCGCATCTGGACGGAGAGATTACGGTGCGCCATGACGGGCAAGAGCAGCGGAATTGACGGTCTGCTGGTAACGGTGGGGCTTTGCATCATCGCTCTGCTGCTCTGCGTGGTGATGAAGGACAAGCTGGAAATTTTTATCGGCACGATTGTGGATGCGCTGACCGCAAAGGCCACCGGGATACTGGGATAGGAGGCGGCGTATGGCAAGAAAGCGGGAAGGATCCGCACTGGATTTCCTGTCGGTCTGTATCTGCATCCTGGCCATGTCCATAGTGGTAACGGCGTATTTTTACTGCAGCGACCTGCTTCTGCGAAAGGGGCAGGTCAGCCAGGTGGCCAGATGCTATATCCTGAAAATGGAAACCGTGGGATGTCTGACGGAGGGAGATAAGAACCGAATGCTGGCAGAATTACAGAGCATCGGCCTGCAGGGGATTGATCTGACCGGGAGCACCATGAATCCTGTGGAATACGGGGACTCAGTCATTTTACATATCCGGGGAAAAATACAGGGAAAGATGTGGGGAGAGAATCATGATCTGTTTCAGTCGATATTCACGGTCCGGGAGGTGCCGGTGGAAGAGATGCGCATGTCCACGGCCAAACATTAGCCGATTGGGCGTTGACGGAGGAGGACGCTCCGCCCGCAGGAGACTTTCTGTCCGTATAGGGCAGGCGGACGTGGTGGCGGCAATGTTTTTCTTTTTGATGGTGTTGATTGCTGCGCTGTTTCAGTTCAAGATCTATGCCTATATGGTGGCGGGGGCTTATGTGGAAGACGCCCTGGCGGCCTCCAATCTGGCATCGGCATTGATTGATGTGGAAGAATACGGAAGGAACCACAATGTACGGATTGGGGATACACAGAATGCCTTTCGGATCTACAGGGATGCGCTGCATTATAATCTGGCGCTGGACGAGGAAGGATATAGCGCCAGAGAGGAACTGCTGGCCGGAAGGGTGCAGCTGCAGGAATACATTGTCTATAATGTGCTGGATCAGGAGGTATGCATCACGGTATATGACGGAGAAGGAAACTGTCTGTGCCAGGAAAATGCCCGGACGGGGAATGTCCGAACGCCGGACGGTGTACTGGTGGAGCATACCACTGTATACAGCCGGGTAAGATTCCAGGTCAAAGGTCTTTTAGGGCGCAGCATCGATGCGGAGAAGGAAAAAAGCATAGATATAGTGAGGTGTGAAAGTGAGGAATAAAGTGAGAGACAAGGAACCAAAGCAAAAACAGTACGGGGAACATAAAGCCGGGAGCGGAACGAAAAAGGGATTGCCCGGAATTATCCTGGCAGCTTTTGCAGCAGCGGTGATTACCTATGTGGTGCTGCTCAACGTGGAAAAAAATGCCCTCAGTGCATATGAGAAAGCAGACTGTTGGATTTTGACGGAGACAGTGGAGAAGGACACGGAACTGACTACAGACAACATCGATCGTCTGTTTCGGCAGACCCAGGTGGATGTACGACATATTCCCCAGGAGGCGGTGAAGGACCCTCAGTCCTTAGTGGGTAGCCAGGCGGCCATTGCGATCCCTGCGGGAAGCATGGCGACCGATTCCATGTTTATACAGGCTGCCGTCCAAAGGGCAGCGCTGACCAAGCCGGTGATTGCGGGATGTAAAGCGGAAGATTTGTATCAGTTGGTCAGCGGTACACTGCGCAGCGGGGACAGAATCCACATCTACACGGTGGACGAAGAACTGGGGCAGGCGTACCTGACCTGGGATGATGTGATGGTGTATCAGGCATTTGATTCCTCCGGAAATCTGATCCCGCCCCAGGACACGACGTCGGCTGCGGCCAGAATCAATGTGCTGCTGGAGGAAGGGAATGCGGAGCTTTTTTACAGTGAATTGTACAAGGGCTCCCTGCGGGTGGTGAAGCTATGGGAGTAAATGGGATCAGAAGGGGAATTGCCATTCTGCTGATGGTTTTGCTGCTGGGGGAATTGCGGCTGGCCGCATGGGCAGGCAGCGGGGCGCAGATCACGTACAGTCCCGACGGACAGGCTTTTACGACCAACAGCGGGGAGACCTCCGTCATATGGTATGAGCAGGGAACCACTGTTCACATACGAGAGGCCGGTTCAGCGACAGTGCCGGGAGTGGGGGAACATTGGTATTATTGGAAGCGCACAGGAGAAATTCCGATTGCCTGTTGGAAAGTGGAACATCCCTACGGGAAGTGTATTCACAACGCCTATGGACAGTCCGGAAACTTCCATGGGGTAGTATTTAATAAGAATAAATGTAATAAAAACTATTATTCCGGATGGGTGCCTTACTGTGAGGATTGCGGGGAGAGGGCTGCGGATTTTCTGGTCTACATGAGTGCGGATACTGCTGCCGGGATCCGGAGCCTGCATACAGGGACGGGATACTACTACCTCTGTCCCTGGTGCAGCAATCTGGAACAGGCCAGGGAAATTATGCCCCATACCTGCAGGGCTGTTTCCGCCAACCGCTATGAGGTAGTATATGACGGCAACGGGGGCAGCGGCTATATGGTACCCAGCATACATATGTACCATGACGCAACAGTTTATGAGGGCAGAGAGGTGACACCTCAGACCACTCTGTCCCTGTGCGGCTTTTGGAGAACGGGCTATCGTTTTGCGGGTTGGAATACCCAGCCGGATGGTACAGGGCAGGAATTTGCTGACGGGGAGAGAATCTGTGATCTGTCGGATCAGGAAGGGGGGCAGGTGGTGCTGTATGCCCAGTGGAACAGGACAGAATCGGTACTTTGTATTGATCCCGCCGGGGGCAGTTATCAGAATAACAGAGGAGTTACCACTATACCGGGGGACTATGGCAGCACCTGCTTTCTGGATGATAGGCAGCTGATTCCTCCCCAGGGATATCGGGTATCCTTTGATACCAGAGGAGGCGGGCCGGTAAACAGCATTGTCAGCAGCCAGCAGTTCCGGGAGTGGAGTATGACGCTGCCCTTCCATGGGAAGCTGGAGGGGTGTACTTACCATTATCTGGGGGACCACGGGACAGAGGACAAGGTCACAGCCCTCTATGCCATGCAGAGCATTGTTCTGCCCCAGGCCGAAAAAACGGGAGAGTCTTTTGGGGGGTGGTATTATGATCCGGAGTGTACCCGTCCCGCAGGCGCTGCCGGGGACAGTTTTACGCCAAAGGAGGATTTGACTCTGTACGCGGGATGGGTAGAACTGCGGCTGCAGGCCCAGGACAATTACAGCGCAAACCAGGGAAAAGGAGCCGTAAACTTAAGCTGGAGCCAGCAGGACAATAGGGGCAAGATTTATAAGCTGTATCAGCAGCGGGAGGGAGAAGCCTGGCAGCAGATCAGTTCCGCAGAGGATATCGGCGCTGGCGTTAGTGTATCCCGCAGCATTGCGTATTCCGGAGGGCAGGGCAGTTACCGGGTGCCTTATACCGGTTTCTACCGATTTACTCTGACCGGCGCCCAGGGAGGCAATTTCGGAAGCTTCCAGGGGGGGAAGGGCGGTCTGGCGCAGGGCCTTATTTACCTGTCCCAAGGGGAACTGCTACACTATGATCTGGGAGGTCAAAGCGGATACCATGGGGGAGGCGGCGCCACGGCCTATGGCACAGGCGGCGGCTACAGTCTGCTGTCCTCGGACAGACAGGGCGTACTGCTGATTGCCGGGGGCGGAGGAGGAGCCTCGGAGGCGCAGGACGGGATGCCCGGCGGTTCCGCCCAGAAAATTGTGGATGGCAGCGACGGGGAGAGCGGCAAGGCCGGAGGAGGAGGCGGCTACAGAGGAGGAAGCGGAGGCACCTGGGTGGTGCATCAACATGACGGACTCTGCCGCCATATACACCAGGGGGATGCGGTGCGCGGAGGAGGCTGTTACACTCTGAAGATAACTTGCGGCAGCACTTCCTTCCGAAGGGAAGAAAAGCGCAGTATTTTTTATTATGGCAACAGGGACGAAAACGGCAATCTATGTTATTGTGTGCGCTGCGGAGGATACGACTGTCCGGGCCATACCCATCGTATCTATCGGTATACCTGTAATGGCTGCGGCAGAGTATACGATGAATACGAGCCAACTGTATGTACGGCCCGCACAGGATACGCGCCGGGCTGCGGTAGGGAAGAGGAATATATCTGTGGTATGGACGAAGGACAGGTGCTCTCCTCCCAGCCCGCCTACGGCGGATCCAATTATATCAACACAGAGGTTTGCAGCAGCTACGCGGATCAGGCAGGGTATCAGAATGGGAATGGAACCCTTCAGATCACTTCCGTTGCCCTGGGATATCTGGAGAATAATCTGCTAAACGGTGTAGTGGCCCGGGATATGGGAAAGCCGGAGCAGATTGATCTGAATACGCTGCGCCTTGCGGCGACGGGGGAGAACCAGGTGCGGGCATCCTTTGCGAGACCATCAGATACTGGCACAGTCTATTATCATAAGGCAGAGTCCTACCCTATGGGATCGGACCGCATGCTATGCAATTCCAATGTCACGGCCAACACATTGATCACCCAGGTGCAAGGGTATCGCTATGTGGTGGACAACAGAGCAGGGACCACAGTAAAGGCCACGCACACATGGCATGGGGATGCGGGGGAGCGTCCTTCCCTGACTGTTACAATGGGAGAGGGATTGCAATATCTGCACATAGCAGCCCAGGATAAAGCCGGAAACTTGGGGGAAACGGTGCATATTCCTCTGTCTGACCAGACTGTGATTGCATGGCCTGTGAGGACGGAGCAGATTCGGCTGGAGCAGGCGGACAGTCTGTGGCCTGCCCTGGAGGAAAATACCTATTATGTCAGGGCGGGGGAGGACGCGTCTTTTGGACTTTCTTTTCTTGGCGCCCTGTGCGGCCCGGCCAGAAAGGATTATCAGGTGACTCACTTATATGTGGAGGCCCAGGATCTGACCGATGGCGGGGAGGCGGGGAGGCTGGGAACGGTCACTCCTCTTGAGAGTAATCTTTCTCCGGGGAGCCATACTTATCCGGCCCAGCAGCTGCAAAAGGTCTCTGAGGGCAGGCCCTGTATCCGGGATGGGGGGTATACTGTAACCAGGCGCAGCAACAGATGCAGAGACCTGGAGATAAGTCAGAAACTGTCTGTGCCGGAGAGCCTGGACGGACACAGGATTCGTTTGACTCCCATAGCCGCGGCTCAGGAGAGTACCGAAATGATTTTTTCTGACTATGACCAGGATTTGCTGGGCAGCGTCTGGCTGGTGGTGGACGCCAGGCCGCCCGAGATTGGCGGTATGGAACTGCTGGAGGGAGTGGATGTTATGGAAGCATGGGAAGAGGGCCCTGTGGAAGTGGAACTGACAGCTGGGGATGAAGGCAGCGGGCTGGCGGAATTTTTCGTGGAAGTATACAACCAGGACAATGGCAGCAGCCAGAAGTTCGAGGACCAGGGGACAGGCAGGGTACATATGACTCTGTGCGAAGGGGATGCCCTGTTCAGCGGCGCGTTCACAGTCATTGCCCACGCAGTGGACCATGTGGGTAACGAAGCCGTGGCCAGCAGCCAGATGCAGGGGATATCTCTGCATGTGGAACTGGGAAGGATACTGGAGCCCCATGATCCGGTGTTCAAGGCTGGGGAAAGCGGTCTTCTGACCATTCTAACCACGGGATATGTGGACCGCGTCGAAGTGATTTTCCCGGAGGAGATGACGGAACTGGATTCCTCTTTGAATCGGATTTATGTGTATGATACGCCCGAGTACATAAGGGAAGAAAAACTGACTTTTATGGTTCCGCTGAAAGTGCCGGAGGCCGTGATGGATATTACGGTCAGAGCCTACAAACAGGATTCCAGCATAGAACAGCATCCCCGGCTGGCCACCATGACGGTGAAGGGCAATGTGCTGGATGAACTTCGCACCAGGCTTAAACTGCAGGGAACAGAGGGGGATACCTGATGTTTTTTCTGAAGCTGTTTGGATTGCAGCTGACGCTGACATTGGCAGTTCTGCAGCTGATTACCGTGCTGGATCGGGGGCATGGACTGAAGGCGAACCGGGCGGCGGGAGGGATTCTGCTGGCGGGCTGCTTTTTGGGGGCAGGATACACTGCATCCCTATGCAGCTTACAGCGGCCAATGTTTTGGCTGGGGTATCTGGTACTGGCAGTCTATCTGACGGTATGCTCCATCACTGATTTCCAGACCTGCAAGGTTTATGACATCCTGCAAGTGCCCACAGCTGTGGCGGGAGCCATTCTGTGTCTGCTGCAGGAACCTTTGCCGGGAGGGGGATGTGGACTGGTGCTGTTTGCCTTGCTCCAGTACCTGCTGTTTATGCGGTTCTACGGTGAAGGGGATGTCATGGCATTTCAGATATGCAGCCTGTATCTTGTGGGAAAAGGCGGGGATTTGCAGACATTGCTGCTGCATATGGCGCTGGCCTTTATCCAGCTGGGCGTAGTGCAGGCGTTCAAGCGCAATATCAATCAAAAAGGGAACCTGAAGGTTCCGGTTCCCTTTCTCCCCTATATTGCCTGCAGCCTGTTATGGTTTCTGTAAGGAAAGTTTATGTATACGCACATAATAGGCGGTGATTAGGATCAGATCGGCTCCCACCCAGGCCAAAACCTCCGCATAGAAGATACCCTCTTGTCCCAGTATATGGGGCAGAGTCAGGGCAGCCCCGGTCCGCATGACAAATTCCGCAATGCCGGAGGCCATGGGCAGCACGGTATCCCCCATGCCCTGCAGGGAGGAACGGTAGAGATGCAGCAGATACAGGATGGGCAGGAAGATACTCATAATCGCCAGATAGTGGTAGGCAATCTCCGTTGCCTCCAGTACTTCCTGGGGGCTGCCGGTGATAAAAGAGCCCACCAGCATACGGCCTGTCAGCAGCATGGCGATGGCGATGACTACGGAGGTGGCCAGAGCAATGCCCAGAGCATGCCGTACTCCCTGGCGGATGCGCTGCCAGAGCCCGGCGCCCAGGTTCTGTCCCACATAGGTGACCATGGCATAGCCGTAGGAGGTGGCGGCGATTTCCAGTATCCCATAGAGTTTGTTGGAGGCGGTATAACCGGCGATGAAAATGACTCCGAAGCCGTTGACGATGGACTGTATCACCAGTCCGCCCACGGCGATGATGGTGTTCTGCGCCGCCATGGGGGTGCCCAGGGAAAAAAGCTGCCAGGCCAGCCGTCGGTCAGGCCGCAGATGGGATGGCCGGATGCGCAGGATTTCCATCCGCAGGATCACCCGTAGGCAGTACAGGGCAGCCACGGCCTGGGCGATCAGCGTGGCCGCGGCGGCGCCGCCCACGCCGGTGTGAAAACCCGCCACAAAAAGGATATCCAGCAGGATGTTCAGCACCGAGGCCACTACCATGGCATAGAGCGGAGTGCGGCCGTCTCCCAGCGCCCGCAGCAGGGAGGCCAGCAGATTGTAAGTCATGACGATGGGGATGCCCGCAAACAGGATCCTCAGGTACAGCAGCGCCATGGGCAGGATGTCCGAAGGGGTGTCCAGCAGCTTTAAAAGGGGCAGCACCAATATCTGGCTCAAGATTTCGATGACGATGGCGGTGACGGCTGAGAGTGTGACGGAGGCTCCCACGGTCTCCTTCAACTCCTCCGTCTTGCCTGCGCCGAATTTTTGGGCGGCCAGGATGCAGAAGCCCTGGGTAATGCCGGTGACCAGCCCCAGAATCATCCAGTTGAGCCAGTCGGAAGCGCCCAGGGCGGCCAGCGCGTGGACTCCCAGCACCCGCCCTACTATCAGAGTGTCCATCACGGTGTAGAGCTGCTGGAATATATTGCCAAACATCAAGGGAAGCGCCAGTCCCAGGATCAGCTTCCAGGGCCTGCCCTCCGTCATAATCTGTGTATTTTTAGACATGTGTCATTTTCACTTTCTATATAGATTTTTGTATTCCGAAATTGCTGCCGGATTGATCCAGTTTAGGACATAATAACCAGCAAGTCAATGTATTTTCTTGTAAAGCGGGACGACCTGGAAATTGCCAGTCCATAAGGAACTTAACCCTACATTTCAGAGGTTAGCCGGCACGGGACGCCGCATAAGGATAAGTATCTGAATAAAACATAGATTGTTATTCCACAGACTTCATGTTATACTTGGGATAATATGGATGATTATATGCACAGGAGGAAATAACTTTGGTCAAAAAGTTATATATTAACAAATATCGAAAGTTAGAAAAGATGGAATTATCAATGACACCAAATATAAACATTATTTCGGGAACAAATGGTACGTGTAAAACTTCTTTACTGTCATAAATGACTTTGATCCTGCTATTTATTCTTTCTGGCATATTTTTTTCAGTAACAATTTGCATCTGCCCAAATCTATCATATTGAGAGAAGCGTAAAAGAGAGTTAGTTATTTTACATAATATACTCTCTTTTTGAATGTTGTTTATTGTTGTATATTCATCCTTTTTTTGGTATGATAAGGATACTTTGAAGTTTAGGCAGCGGCTCTCTGGCAGTGCAGGGGCGTATAGACTCAAATATAGGGATGGCAGGAATATGATATCCATAAGTTTATGTATGATCGTGAAAAATGAGGAGGCGGTGCTGGCCCGGTGTCTGGACAGTGTGGCTGACCTGGTAGATGAAATCATTATCGTGGACACCGGTTCCACGGACCGCACCAAAGAGATTGGGGCGGGGTATACAGACAGGATCTATGATTTCCAGTGGAGCCATGACTTTAGCGCCGCCCGCAACTATGCGTTTTCTCTGGCATCCTGTGACTATATCTACAGCGCGGACGCGGACGAGGTGCTGGAGGGGGAGAACCGGGAGCGTTTCCGTCTGCTGAAGGAGACGCTGCTGCCCGAGGTGGAGATCGTGCAGATGAAGTATGGCAACCAACTGCAATACAACACGGTCTATAATTATGATGAGGAATACCGTCCCAAGCTTTTCAAAAGGCTGCGGCAGTTTACATGGATAGAGCCCATTCATGAGAACATACGCCTGCAGCCGGTTATCTATGACAGCGATATCGTGATTACCCATATGCCCCAGGAAAGCCACGGCGGTCGTGATCTGGCCAATTTTGAGCGCCAGGTGAGACAGGGGCGCAGGCTGTCAAGACATTTGCACAATATGTACGCCCGGGAACTGCTGATTGCGGGAGAGCCGGAACATTTTCAGAGAGCCTGTGCCTGTTTTGAAGCTTCTGTGGAGGATATGGAACGCAGCGGGGAGGAACTGCTGGAGGCTTTCTGTGTGCTGGCCAGGGCTTACCGCGTACAGGGAGAAGTACTGGGCTTTTTCCGGTATGCCATGAAGGCCATGGCGGCGGGAGGATGTTCGGAGATATGTCTGGAACTGGGGCTTTTCTACGAACAGAACCAACGGGATCTGGCGGAGGCAGCTATGTGGTATTACAATGCGGCCTATGAGACAGAACCCGTACTGATTCTGGAGAGCGGCAGGGCACAGGCGCTGGAGGGACTGGCGCGCTGTCACCGGCAGCTGGGCCAGGAGGAGCAGGCTGCGGAATATGAGAGACAGTTGGAAGAGTATTAGGGTCCTAGCGAAGCTTCTGTTAGGAGAGTGGGATGATTTGTGAGAATTGTGGTGGGGAATATAGAATGAAGGATATAAAGTGCCCCTTTTGTCAGTCAGAGAATCCTGTGCTGGCGGAAATCCGCAGGGAGCAGGCGTTGGCAAAGTTTGATGCGGACGCGCGGCAGCTGCAGTCAGCCGTATCACAAAAGGCAATGAAAAAGTGGACAAAGCTGTTGCTGACGGTCTGCGGGGTATTGGCGGGAATGGCCCTTTTAACCGGAATTGTTCTGGCCATATGGGCGCCGGTCGGGGCCAGGCTGAATTATCAGGCGCATCTGCGTGGGCAGCAGGAGTTGGAGGGGTTGTTTGCCAGAGAAGATATAGAAGAGATTTGTCACATTCTCGGCAGGGATAAAAATGCCTATAACTATCCAAAGTTTGCTGAGATATGGGATGTGTATTCCGCTTACAGTTCTTTTTGCTATTATGCGGAGACTCTGGAGCAGTATAAAGAGGAAGTTTACAGGGAGAGATACGACGAAGCCCGTATGCGGGAGGAGACAGAGCAATCGGCTGACAGATTGATTTGGTATGCCGGCAATACTTTGCGGCTCTGCCGGCAGTATGGCCGTGACAGGGTGATACAGGGCAATGAGGCTCTCTTTGAAGGTTATAGGGATGAAATATGCTCACGGCTGCGGGAGATGGGCGTATCTGAACTGCTGCTGGAGTGGATGGGCAGAGAACAGGATGACATGCAGGAGGACTCCCGGTTTCGGCAGGCGGTGGACCTTATAACAGAGGCTTATATGAAACAGTATTATCCGAAATAAATTTGGGATAGGGGAAAAAGATGAAATGTGTTAATTGTGGGGGAGAGGTGGATTCCCAGGCTGTCAGATGTCCCTATTGCGGCGGCAGGAATGAGGCAGGGATTTCCTTTTACAAAGAAGTATATCAGAAGGTGAACCGCAACAAACTGCTGGCTCCCGTATTGCTGCGGCAGAAAACCCCGGAACTGATACAGCGTATGTTAAACAGGATCATCCTCGCCATGGGAATACTGGGTGTAGTATTTATCGCGATCAGCATAGCATTGTACCTGATGATAGACGATCCTGTATACAGGAATGATGAACCTGCTCCCGATAGCTACGCGGCGGAATATGTAAAGATCAGTGACAGTTATAATAACAGCAGTTATCAGGACTGGACCAGATATGTAAACGAGTTTTTGGATCGATGGAACAGTGGCAGTAAGATAGAAAGCTATAGAATCGAGATGATGCTGGAATATGGATTCCGGGTCTGCTATTCGGACAAAGTAGATGGGCAGCTGCAGCAACAGGCCCAATTGGAGGTAAATGCCCTGTTGGAGGGAGTTCTGGGGCTGAGTGAGGAAGGACTGGCGCTGTTTAACAAAGCAGACGGGCATAGCGTGTACTCTGTGCGTCCCGATCCGGACGCTCAGGCACAATTGGTATCCCTGATTGAAGCGAAATTGGCGGACAGGGAAGATGCGGTATTCTGGAACGATTACAATTGAGGAGCAAAACATGGGATATGGTCTGTTGATATGTTTGGGGATTATCATAGGCGTTTGCCTGAAAATCCACAGTATGAGCTTTATGAAGAAGCTGGCCGTCAAAATCGTTTTGGTCTATGTGACGATGGGCTGGCTGGCATTGTGTATTTACATGGTGGTGTTCAGCGCCATAGACTTGTATGACGGGAAATATGGCTATGCCAGGGAGGAGAGGCTTCTGCAGATACAGCGGAAACTGGGCCGGGGAAACATGGAAGGCGCCATGACCGATATGTATTATGACAAGAGTTATGAGGCGGAATTTGAATATGCCTGGGAGCGGTGCGCCATGTACAGGGCTTACAATCGGTACAGCCTTTTTACACAGGCATCCGATGCCGACCCGGTATATGCCCTGGAGGCAGAGCGGTACAGGCAGCAGCTGCTGCAGATCTGCACAGACAGTGAGTGTCCTGAAAACAAGCCCTATGTGGAATTATATCTGAGGGAACTGGAATAATAGTGGACGAATGGCGGCGATGGTGGTATGATGTAAAGGTTCATGATACTGTGCGGGCAAAACCGCGGACAAGGAGATAACGATTGATGAAATGGGAGGAAAATGTTCGCAGGGTGGTTCCCTATGTACCGGGGGAGCAGCCCGATAAACCGAACATGATTAAGCTTAATACCAACGAGTGCCCCTATCCTCCGGCCCCCGGAGTGCAGGCGGCCCTTGCGGCTATGCAGAGTGCGGATATGCGCCTGTATCCCGACCCCGGCGCGGAGGTGCTGATACAGGGACTGGCGGATTATTACGGTGTGAAAAAGGAGCAGGTGTTTGTGGGGGTGGGTTCGGATGATGTGCTGTCCATGGCATATTTGACGTTCTTCAACGGGGATAAGCCCATTCTGTTTCCCGATATTACCTATTCTTTTTATGATGTGTGGGCGGATTTGTACCGGATTCCCTATGAAACCTGCGCTTTGGACGGAGATTTTCACATCCGTCCGGAGGATTACAGGCATCCTAACGGAGGCGTGATATTCCCCAACCCCAATGCCCCTACCGGGGTGTATGAACCGCTGGCGCTGGTGGAGGAGATTCTGCAGGCCAACCGGGATGTGGTGGTGATTGTGGATGAAGCTTATATTGATTTTGGCGGGGAGAGCGCGCTTCCCCTCATCAAAAAATATGACAACCTGCTGGTGGTGCAGACTTTCAGCAAGTCCCGGGCTATGGCGGGTATGCGCATCGGCTTTGCCATGGGCAATGAGAAGCTGATCAGATATCTCAGCGATGTCAAGTTCTCTTTCAACTCCTATACCATGAACCGCCCCACGCTGGCGCTGGGTATAGAGGCGCTGAAGGATAGAGCCTATTTTGAGGAGATTACGGGCAGAATTGTGTCCACCAGAGAGAGGGTCAAAGGGGAGTTGAAGGAGTTGGGATTCACTTTTCCGGATTCCATGGCCAATTTCATCTTCGCCTCCCACAGCCGGATTCCGGCGCGGCAGATTTTCCAGGCCCTGAAGGAGCGGGACATCTATGTGCGGTACTGGGACAAGCCCCGAATCAGCAATTCCCTGCGGATCACGGTGGGGACGGACGCGGAGATGGATTCGCTGCTTGCTTTTCTGAGAGAATATATTAACTAGAATATGCAAAACTGAAGGTCCCAAGACCTTCTTGGCAGCATATTCCCGGAGAGCGCATTGATCCATATCAGGACGCCAGAGCGGTCTGATATGGATCACCCGTCTTGTGCGCTTGTAGGGAATATGCGGAACTTATAATGGAGGAAAGAGATGTTAAAACACTACCTGATAATTTTTTTGATTTCCATGGTTCCCCTGATTGAACTGCGGGGCGCTATCCCTTATGCCGTGGGATTTGACCTGCCGCTGCTGCCCAGCTATATCATCTGTATCCTGGGCAACATGCTTCCGGTGCCGATTATCTTTTTGTTTGCGCGGAAGGTGCTGGAATGGGGGGCGGATAAGCCGGTGATTGGCAAATTCTTTACCTTCTGTCTGGAGAAGGGGCACAAAGGGGGCGAGAAGTTACAGCAAAAAGCCGGCAGAGGGCTGTTTGTGGCGCTGCTTTTGTTTGTGGGTATTCCTGTGCCCGGCACCGGTGCGTGGACCGGCACCCTGGCGGCCAGTCTGCTGGATATGGACTTTAAGTCCAGCGTCATCGCCGTGCTGCTGGGCGTAGTGCTGGCGGGTGTGATCATGGGGCTGGTCAGCGCGGGACTGTTCGGAGCCATCGGGCTGGCTGCATAGAAGGTTCGGCAGCGGGAGTCCCGGGAACCGATTGGCACGGATTCGCAGGCACAGCAGGGGATTGACCGGGGGCAAATCCCGGATGCAGAGAGAGGGACGACATGGCGGATGTATATTCGGACTTTGCCAGAGTGTATGACGAACTCATGGACAACGCCCCTTATGGGGATTGGTGTGAAAATATTGCCGCGCTGATTCAGGAGTATGGGATCAGCAGGCCGGTGCGGGGCGGGGAGGGATTTTGCCCGGACGGCGCGTTGGGGAGTTCCCAAGGCGTCTGTGAAGCCTGCGGAGGGCGCTTTGGCGGTGAAACAGACGCAGGGATGTCAGACCCGGAAACCCTGCTGGCATCAGAGCGCAATCTGGTGCTGGACCTGGGCTGCGGCACCGGCACGTTGACGGAATTGCTCTGCCAAAAGGGCTATGATATGATCGGTGTGGACAATTCCCCCCAGATGCTGGAGATCGCCATGGAGAAGCGTGAGGAGAGCGGCAGCGGAATCCTGTATCTGCTGCAGGATATGAGGGAACTGGAATTGTACAGTACAGTGGGGACGGTGCTCTCTGTCTGTGATTCTCTGAACTATCTGCTGGAGGAGAAAGAACTGCTGCAGGTGTTCCGGCTGGTGGATAATTACCTGTACCCAGGCGGACTTTTTCTCTTTGATTTCAATACGGTGTATAAGTACAGCCAGGTCATCGGGGATGCGGTCATTGCGGAGAACCGGGAGGACTGCAGCTTTATATGGGAGAACTACTACCATGAGGAAGAGGAGATCAACGAGTATGATCTGACGGTTTTTGTGCAGGAGGAGGGAGACCGTTTTCGACGGTTTACGGAGAATCATTTCCAGAGAGGCTATACGCCGGAGACTATGCGCAGGTTGGTGGAGCAGGCTGGGATGCGGCTGCTCCGGCTGTTGGACGCGGACACGCTGGGAGAGGTCACTGACAGGAGCGAGAGAGTCTATGTTCTGGCCAGGGAGTGCAGGAAGACACCGGAAAGCGCTAGGTAAGAGGAGTCACTTACTATATATTGGCATGATAGGGTAGGTAGGCTGCAACTTTGTACCCTGAACCGGTAGGGTGTAGCAAGGACATAACATAGGACATGTGCGGAGGTTATATGAAGGATTATATAGTACGTGCCACGGCTGCGGGAGCGCAGATCCGGGCGTTTGCGGCCACAACCCGGAATCTGGTGGAGGAGGCCAGAAAGGCCCACAACACCAGCCCGGTGATGACGGCGGCTCTGGGGCGCCTGCTGACGGCAGGGGCTATGATGGGGGTAATGTTAAAGGGGGAAAAAGACCTGCTGACCTTGCAGATCCGGGGGGACGGCCCCGGCAGGGGTCTGACGGTGACGGCGGACAGTCTGGGACGGGTCAAGGGCTACCCCCTGGCGGCGGATGTGATCCTGCCGGCCAATTCCCAGGGAAAGCTGGATGTATCAGGGGCCATGGGCTCGGGGATACTGAGCGTGATACGGGATATGGGGATGAAGGAGCCCTACGTGGGGCAGACACCTTTGCAGACCGGGGAGATAGCGGAGGATCTGACCTACTATTTTGCCGCGTCGGAGCAGGTGCCCTCCAGCGTGGGACTGGGAGTGCTGATGGAGCGGGACAACACGGTAAAGCAGGCGGGCGGTTTCATTCTTCAGCTGATGCCGGATACGGAGGAGGCAGTGGTTGCCCGGCTGGAGGAGAATCTGGCAAAGGTGTCTTCCGTGACTACGCTGCTGGAGGAGGGCAACACGCCGGAGCAGATTCTGAGGCTTCTTCTTGAGGGGCTGGACGTGGAACTTACGGATACTCTGGAGACCAAGTTTTTCTGCAACTGTGACAAATCCCGGGTGGAGAAGGCGCTGATCAGTATCGGCCGGGAAGAATTGCAGGCAATGATTGACGAGGGCAGGGAGATAGAGGTGAACTGTCAGTTCTGCAACCGGCACTATGTTTTTTCCGTGGAGGAGCTTATACTGCTTAACAGTTAAAATTGCCGAGTAACCTGACTACATAATTTAAGCCTATACATTTAACTAGTGCGATACGGTAAATTCTGGCGTTATGTAGTATAACAGCCTTTGTGAGAAGGCCAGATGAACAGGCAAAAAAGCGCGCCTTAGTGACTAAGGCTGCGCTTTTTCCAGAGAGTTGCGGATGGCTTCCAGCAGTACCAGCGAGGTATATTTGCTGTCTGCGTCATAGCTGATATTATCCAGCGACTGCTGCTCACAGATCTGTGACACCAGAGAATCAAAGGCGGGCTGGAGCAGAGGATACATAGTGGTCACGGCTTCGCTTAAGTTCACCAGCTGGATGGAGGTGATGGTATTTCTGTCCACCATGACTTCCACATTCAAAGTCTGATCGCCCAGAACCAGTTCCGTGTTGTACACGCCGGGTATGTAGAGGGAGGCAGCGTCTGAGACGGGCGAGGTGCCGTCTGTGACATCTGTACTGCCATCGGGGCTTTCCGTTCCCGTGGGAGCATCGGATCCGGGGGAATCTTCTTTATCCGGAAGGAACATCATGACCAACAGCACCACGAACAGGATGCCCAGCACGGCGAAGATTCCGGTATAAATCAGTTCTTTCATATGGAGGACCACGATTTTTGTTTTTGCGCTCATGTTTACCTCTTTCCCGGATATTGCCGGCGGCGCCCGCAATATCCCTTGATGCGTATTGGGAAGCTTTGCTTGTTGTTAATATAAAGTATGCGCGGGAAAAAGTGTTTATGACGGAAAAGGGGTTTGCATTTTCCAAAAAAAGAGATTATTATGGGGGAGAGGAAAGGCGGTGGGATGAGAATATGAGGTTTACTAAAATGCATGGCTGCGGCAATGATTATGTCTATATAGACGGGGCGGCGCAGCAGATTTCACAGGAGGATAAGCCCCGAGTGGTACGTTTCCTGAGCGACCGTCACTTCGGCGTGGGCGGCGACGGGGCAATCTTTATAAACCCCAGCGGTGCGGCGGACTTTGAGATGGAGATGTACAATGCGGACGGCACCAGGGCCGAGATGTGCGGCAACGGCATCCGCTGTGTGGCGAAATATGTGTACGACAAGGGGCTGACGGATAAGCGGCAGCTGTCCATCGTCAGCGCCGGACAGGTCAAATATCTGGAACTGACAGTGGATGAGGAGAATAAAGTGTCCGGGGTGAAGGTCAACATGGGAAAGCCCATTTTGGAGCCGGAGCGGATACCTGTGGCGCTCCCCGGGGAACGGGCGGTGGATGTTCCCATCCGGGCAGGGGAGCGGGAGTACCGCATGACCTGTGTATCCATGGGAAACCCCCACGCCGTGGTATTTGTGGAGAACGTGGGAGATATGGATCTGGAGCGGATTGGACCGCTGTTTGAACACCATGATCTTTTTCCCAACCGCACCAACACGGAGTTCGTGGAGATCGTGGACAGGCGGCATGTGAAGATGCGTGTCTGGGAGCGGGGCACAGGGGAGACTCTGGCCTGCGGAACGGGATGCTGTGCCACAGCGGTGGCCTGTGTGCTGAACGGACTGACGGAGGATCAGGTGACTGTGGGTGTGCTGGGCGGAGAGATCGAAGTCACATGGAACCGAGAGGAGAACCTGGTGTATATGACCGGGCCTGCGGCCACCGTATATGAGGGGGAAATTGGGTTGGATGCCATACCTCCGATTGCGGATTGAATAGCGAATAACATTAGGCGATTGCGATACCCTCTTTCAAGGCACAGGGAGTGGGCAATATATACAAAATAAGGGCGACTGGCCACTGCATCGGAGCCCGTTTTTGTATATATTGACCATTCCCGTCACTTGCGGGGAACATTTCGCAATTGTCTAGCGAATAACATATGTGAAAGGGGCAGTTATGTTTAAGATAAATGACAACTATTTGAAACTTCCGGGAAGTTATCTTTTTTCCACGATTGGAAAGAAAGTAAACGCCTATGCGGCGGCGCATCCGGATAAAAGAATCATCCGTCTGGGCATCGGCGATGTGACGCAGCCGCTGGTTCCGGCGGTCATCAGCGCTTTGCACGGCGCAGTGGACGAGATGGGGGATGCGGCTACTTTCCGGGGATATGCTCCCGATTTGGGCTATGATTTTTTGAGAAATGCCATTGCGGGCAATGACTATAAAGCCAGGGGCTGTGATATCAGCCCGGACGAGATTTTCATTTCGGATGGGGCAAAGTGCGACTCCGGCAATATCCAGGAGATTTTCAGCCTGGACAATCGGATTGCCGTGTGCGACCCGGTTTACCCCGTGTATGTGGACACCAATGTGATGGCCGGGCGGACGGGGACTTACGATCCCCAAGGGGAGACTTGGAGCAATGTGATCTATATGCCCTGCACCGCGGAGAACGATTTCACCCCCGAGCTGCCAAGGGAGACACCGGATATCATTTACCTATGTTTTCCCAACAATCCCACGGGATCGGCTATCACTAAAGGCCAGCTGCAGGAGTGGGTGGATTATGCCAATAAGGTGGGGGCGGTGATTATCTATGACGCGGCCTACGAGGCATATATCTCCCGGGAGGAAGTGCCTCATAGCATCTATGAGTGTCAGGGGGCAAGAACCTGTGCCATTGAACTGCGGTCCTTCTCCAAGAAGGCGGGCTTTACCGGTGTGCGTCTGGGCTTTACCGTGATTCCCAGGGAGTTGAAGGCCGGGGAGGTGAGCCTGCACAGTCTTTGGGCAAGGCGCCACGGCACCAAGTACAACGGTGCGCCCTATATTGTGCAGCGGGCCGGCGAGGCGGTATACTCCCAGGAGGGCAAGGTTCAGCTGGAGCAGCAGATCGCTTATTATATGAGGAATGCGGCCTACATCTATCAGGGGCTGAAGGATGCGGGCTATACAGTGTCCGGCGGCGTGGACGCGCCTTACATATGGCTGAAGGCCCCGAAGGGCATGAGCAGTTGGGAATTTTTTGACTACCTGCTGGAGAATGCCAATGTGGTGGGAACCCCCGGTTCCGGCTTCGGCCCCAGCGGGGAAACCTATTTCCGCCTGACAGCTTTTGGAAGCTATGAGAACACAGTGGAAGCCGTGGATCGGATCAAGGCATTGTAGGGAGATGCGGAACTGAAACAGCATCTCCCCGGACAATGCCTGGAATAAATACTGGCCGCGTTATGGACAGGATTTATTCCACGGGGAAAGGTATTGGCAGGGGAGATGCGGAACTAAAACAGCATCTTCCCGGACAATGCCTGGAATAAATACTGGCCGCGTTATGGACAGGATTTATTCCACGGGGAAAGGTATTGGCAGGGGAGATGCGGAACTTTAATGGAGGAAAATGGGATGGAGTATGAACAGGATTATCTGACAGGACTGTGGACCCGTCAGGCCATGTACACCTATTACCAGAGCCTGGAGCCTGGCAGCAGGATTCATTTCATGTTCCTGGATGTAGATAATTTTAAAATAGTCAATGATATCTACGGTCATAACGAGGGCGATGCGCTGCTGGTAAATATCGCGGGTATATTGCGGAAAAACGCTCCCATGGCCCACGGAATCAGAATGGGCGGCGATGAATTTGTGCTGATTTTCCCGGGGGAGACCAGCCGGGAGGCGCTGTGCGGTATTGCCGCCGACATTATTGCGCGGGTACAGAGCAAAGAGGGCGCGGAACATATCCTGACCAATGTCTCCATGAGCATTGGCATTCTCTATGACGAGAAGGTAGAGGAGACCCTGGAGGATACGCTGTTAAAAAGCGATATGGCCATGTACCATGCCAAGGACAACGGCAAGGGCCGGTACGTTGTATTCAACGATATAGCGGAGATTGTCCTGGGCGAACTGGAGATGGAAAAAAGGCAGCAGCAGGCTCTGTCAAACCGAGAATTTGAGGTGCGCTATACACCCATCGTCATGGCCCAGACGCCAAGACTCTACATGGCTCAAGCTTATGTGGTCTGGAACATGGCGGATGGCCGGTGCAGGGGGCAGGAGGAGTTTTTGCCGCTGTTTGTGAAAAACGGCTTTGCCACAGAACTTAACGCCTGGGTCATAGAGAGGGTGCTCCAGGACATTGCTGCGTCCAAAGGAAAAAAGGGAAGCCCGGACAAAGTTGGTGTGCGAATCTCACGGCTGCAGCTGTTAAACGGCAGTTTTCTGCCCTGGCTGGAGGGACTGATGCATGATTACAGGGTCAAGGCGGAGGAGCTGGAACTGGAGATAGATGAGTCTGCCTTTACCAGAGGCAAGGAGGAGATGTTTGCCAATATCCGGGCGTTACACAAGAGCGGTTTTCGGATATCCATCACCGGCGTGGGGCTGGATTTTGCCAGTTTGCGGTACTGGGATATGCTGCCCATCGATACACTGAAATTCCAGAGGGAATATTTGCAGCATGCGCTAAGAAACCCAAAGGGCCGCCGTATTATGAAGACGCTGATGGCCGTGGGGCGGGAGATGAAGATGGATATTGTGGCGGACGGCGTGACTTCCCGCGAGGATATCATGTATCTGATCGAATGCGGCTGTAACGCTGTGGGAGGAGAATATTTTTCCCGGCCGCTGGGGGCGTCGGATTTTCTGGACTATGTGAGAAAAAACCTCCGCACGGAGATGCGGGTTACGGAGTTCCCCTTCTGGACGGATTACGCGGCTGTGGACAGTTCCATGCAGGCCGCCCCGTCCGGCACGGGAGTGCATCTTGCGGAGGGGATAAGCGCCAACTGGGGCGGTGTGCTGTTTGACGGCGGCGAAGTGAGGGAGAATGTGCTCAAGCTGCCCTCGGATCTGCTGTCCAGCGATTCCTATACCATATGTCTGTGGATGAAGCCTTTGGAATTAAACGGCTGGAGCAGCGTATTGTATGCCAGGTACAACAGCGGTTTTATGTCTCTGGTGCCGTATACGCCGGACCGATCCAGCGTATACAGGGTTCATCAGGATGACTTTGTGAATCAGTTCCACGATATTCTGATACGGATGGTACAGCGGAATAAATGGAGTTTTCTGTGTGTGACCTTTGATGCCGTCACCGGCGTTGGACGGTTGTATCTGAACGGGCGTCTGGCGGGAGAGGCCGAGGATATTCCCCAGCTTCCGGCCTGCAAGGAAATTCTGCTCGGAGGGGATCCTTTTCAGCAGTCCTTCCGGGGATATGTGTCCGGCCTTATTTTCTGCGACAGTGTTATGACGGAGGCGGAGATCAAGGATCTATACCAGGATTTCTGCAAGGATCCCGGGTTTGCGGGGGATGTTGAAAAATTCTAAGTGGACTGGCAGCGTTGGCGGCGTGGTTACTCATGCCGTACAATGTCTGCATACTCCGCCCTGGCGGCGCAGAGCAGGTCATCCGGGGCAAGTTCAATCTGGGAGCCGATGCGGCCTCCGCTGACAATGATGGCGGCCTGGCTTTGGGCGGAGGCATCCACCCGGGTCACATACTGCTTTTTCATGCCGATGGCGGTGCAGCCGCCCCGGATATAGCCGGTGACGGCATTAATTTCCTTCACATGAAGCATTTCCACGCTCTTTTCCCCCACACTGCGGGCGGCGGCCTTCAGATCCAGTTCTTTGGCGATGGGGATCACAAACACAAAATAGTCGCGGGCGCCCTTGGTCACCAGGGTCTTGTACACCTTCTCATAGGGCAGGCTCAGTTGGTCCGCAATCTGCAGCGCGTCAATGAATTCATCGCAATCGTAGGTGTATTGGGTATAGGGAATCTTCATGGATTCCAGAATACGCATAGCATTGGTCTTGATTTCTTTTGGTTTGGACATGTTTTTCCCTCTTTTTACTATATGTTTACATGCTTGTCAAAACGGATTATAACACAAAGGCGCGGATAATTCTATGAAATCCAAGCATTATTTTAACCAGTATGGGGTAAAAGAAACACTTGACATTAACGTAACGTAAACCCCTATACTGTAGATACAGAGGGTGAGCTGATGGAAAAGCGATACACGGCGGGGGAATTGGCCAGGTGGGCGGGGGTATCCGCCCGTACAATCCGGTTTTATGAGGAAAAAGGTATATTGCGGCCCAGAGAGCGCTCCGCCGAGGGATATCGATTGTACGACGACAGCGCTATTCTGCGGCTTCAGGAGATTCTGATGCTGAAATATGTGGGGATGTCCCTGGAAGGGATCCAGCAGGCTCTGACCCAGGGAGAGAATTTGCCGGTGGCTGAACTGCTGAGCCGTCAGAGAGAATTGGTTCTGGAGGAACGCCGCCGTCTGGACCATATTCTGAAAGTGATTGACCAGGCACAGCGGCACTGCCAGGGCGGGCAGCTGCCCATATCCCGCTTTGCAGAGATCATGCAGCTGCTTACCAAGAACCAGCAGGCCAATTTTCGGTATAGTCTGTATGAGCGTTATGGAACCAGCGGGCAGAGATGGCATGAGTGGCTGTTTCAGCAGCTTCTGTTGGGGCCTGAGACGCGGGTGCTGGATGTGGGCTGCGGTCATGGAAATGTCTGGCGCGGCAGTTGGAGAGAGATTCCCGTAGGTTGTCAGATCACGCTGCTTGACAAGGAGATGGATGGACTACAATATTTGCACGGGATTTATCTGGAGCGTCGAAGGGAACTGGCGGAGGGAGCGGCATTTTCCTTCCTGTGCGAGGACACGGAGGAATGGGAGTGTCCTGCGGAAAGGTATGACCTGATTCTGGCGGGGCATCTCTGGAATTATATCCGTGAGAAAGATGGACTTTTGAGAAAGCTGCACCGGGGACTGGCAGAGGGAGGCAGGCTGGTTTCCACATTTACCTCACAGGTTTCTGCGGGGGATGTGAACCGCCTGTTGGAACCGGTGCTGCACAGAAGGGTGCTGGAAGCCTATGAAGAGCGCAGGAGGGACTTTGTGGGACAGATGGAAGGGCTTTTTGCCGGGGAGTTTGCCAGAGTGTCCCGAAAAGTATTCCGGAATGGTCTGCGGATTGACCAGGCGGAGCAGCTGCTTAGCTATCTGTGCAATCTGGACGGAGAACTGGAGGCCCGGATCAGGACCCGGGAATCAGAAATGCGAAAGTATTTGCAGGAATTGATACGACAGGGACCGGTGCCGGAAATCGGCACGGAGGGGTATTGCTATTTCTGTGAGTGATAAAGCGAAAGTTTGAATGTTTCACATTCAAATACTGATTGGTGCAATATCGCGGGCAAAGCCAGCGATATGCATGTAGAGGAAGTTTGAATGTTTCACATTCAAATACTGATTGGTGCAATATCGCGGGCAAAGCCAGCGATATGCATGTAGAGGAAGTTTGAATGTTTCACATTCAAATACTGATTGGTGCAATATCGCGGGCAAAGCCAGCGATATGCATGTAGAGGAAGTTTGAATGTTTCACATTCAAATACTGATTGGTGCAATATCGCAGGCAAAGCCAGCGATATGCATATAGAGGTAAGTTTGGATGTTACACATCCAAATACGTATTAACGCAGTATCGCAGGCCAGTCTGCGATATGCAGGAAAGAGGTAAGTTTGGATTAGGGGAAGCGTTCAGCCAATTTGTGACACAGGCGGGAAAATAGTAGTGAATGACACATGTTGTCAACAGGAGGATAGGAAGATGATACCTACAAGGGAAGCGGCAGAGGAATTACTTAGAGACGGAGAGGCATGTAATCCGGGAGCGTGGGCGGATCATAGCCGGGCGGTGGCCATGTGCGCGGAGCGGATTGCGGCAGCCTGCGGGGGCATGGACCCGGAGAAAGCCTATGTGCTGGGTTTGCTCCATGACATAGGCCGCAAGTTTGGAGTCAAGCATATGGGACACATATATGACGGATACCACTATATGACGCGGCTTGGCTATGACGAGGCGGCCCGGATATGCTTAAGCCATTCTTTTAGCATTCAAAGGCTGGAGGACTACATAGGAAAGTGGGATATCACGGCGGAGCAGCAGGAGGAGCTTCGAAGGCTGCTGGAGGAATTGGAATATGATGACTATGACAGGTTAATCCAGGTCTGCGACAGCCTGGCGGGAACCGAGGTGGTGGATATGGAGGAGCGCATGGCGGACGTGAAGCGGCGCTATGGCGCGTATCCCCAAGACAAGTGGGACAAGAACCTGGAACTGAAAGCATATTTTGAGGAGAAAATGCGGCAGGATATATATAAGGTTGTGGGGCGCTGACGCAGCGGGATGGGGACGAGCGGCTGGGAAATGAGATGGCGGACTATTGTAATGTAGACCTTGAAAGGGTGTTTATCGAGGCAAGGGAAGATATAGACAGATATTGGCAATCCAGAGATGTTTAGTTAAGTAGGGTACGGAGGATTGGATTATGGCTTCATGGATGGTGCATTTGCGGGTGGCAGACAGACTGCTGGACCGCCTGGAGGGAATCAGGGAAAAGGAGTTTATAATGGGGAATATCGCTCCGGACAGCGGTGTGCCCAACGCGGACTGGACAGCCTATGCGCCGCCCACGGAGGTGTCCCATTTCAAGACATATCTGGGGGATAGTCGAATCTACGAGAACGCGGTGGGTTTCGTCAACCGCTATATGGATATTTTCGCGGAGGATGCCTTTGAGAACCGGCGGGAATACATCATCGGTTTTTACCGGGGTGACCGGGAGAACATAGAGCGGGAATATATCTATCTGACTGAGGCCCAGGCCCAGCAGTTTGTGGAGGACTGCGTGGAGGCCGTGCAGGGAAAACTGGAGGAAATGGGATGCGCGAAAATTCGGTTTTAGACGGGAGACAGCCGGGGGAACGGCAATATCAGGGACGTTTTGTGATCCTGGTGACGGGGATTCCGGCATCGGGAAAGAGTGTGCTGGCGGAGCAGATGATGCAGTGCCATAAGTCCTTTATACTGGAGAACAATTTCGAGGCAAGCTCCAAGCCGGAACTTGTGCGGATGCTGGAGCGCTATGGATACCAGGCGCTGACCCTGCGCCTGACGGGGGATTATGCCCGCATCTATGAACGCTTTGTGCAGCGGGAGAACAGCCCCCAAAGGCATCCGGGCCATGTGACCAACAGCCGCTATTCCAAGGAGGAAGGCGCAGCTTCGAGCCAGACAATCACGCTGGAACAGTATATCGCCGGAATCCGGGCCAGGGAGATGGACAGCCTTTGTGTTGGCGGTCCGGCAATCACTGTTGACACTACGGATTTTTCCGCAGTGGATTGGAAAAAACTTCATCAAGAAATAGACAATTTCTGCCTTTCTCACCGGAAATAGGGATTTCAAGAAAAATAAAAAGCGCCTCTCTGCCTAAGCCGCAGAGAGGTGAAGTCTTTTAGAATAAAACATTTTCAGCACATCACATACTTCACACATCTCAACCGACGGTTGACATTTACTCCATGAAGCGTTTATTGCGCAATATATATCCACATGGTATATTAGGCGTAGCAGAATAGGATAACAAGGATTCCCTGCACATAAGGGTATTAGGCGATTGCGAAACTATTTCCGCAAGTGACGGGACTGGTCAATATATACAAAAACGGGCTCCGATGCAGTGGCAAGTCGCCCTTATTTTGTATATATTGCCCATTCCCTGTTCCAGAAAAGAGGCGTTTCGCAAACGCCTAATAAGGGTATAATTGAGAGGGGAGACGACGCCGGCAGGGCACGGAAAGGCTGGATGATATATGTTGAACAAAGAAATAATCGGCAAAAGAATTGCCTTTTTTAGAAGAGAAAAGGGGATCACGCAGCGGGAACATAATATCCGCCAATTACGCTGATGCCTATCTGTTCCAGATAGATACCTCCCGGATGCGGGAGCCGGTGTATTCCTGCATTACCTGCGTTCCGGGTTCCAAGGAGAAATTGGCAAAGAAATACGGATACAATCAGGAGATTTGCGCGGATGTGGCGGCCAGCGCCATGAACCACATATTGCAGCATGGCATGAGACCGGTGATTTTAAAAGGGATGATAGTCTGCGGGAATTACAGCCACGATCAGCTGTATTTGATGGCTCAGTCCTTTCAGAAGATTTGTGAAGAAAACCAAGTCTCTTTCGCGGGGATGGAGATTGCCGCCCAGCCGGTCAACTATGGTCCGGAGGACTATGAGTTATCCGCTACGGTGGTAGGGGTGCAGGACAGGGACAAGCTGCTGACAGGGAACTGCCTGAGAGAGGGAGATGTGCTGATAGGCATAAGGACAGAGGGCATAGACGGAACGAACTATCCTATTGTAAAAATAATACTGGACAAAAACCCCGCTCTCTATCATGCCAAAATAGACGGAAGTCCCCAGGGCAAGACTGTGGCGGTGGTGGGAGCCAGCGGAGGCGGCAAAAGTACTCTGCTTCGCCTGCTTTGTGGGTTTTACCGTCCCCAGCAGGGGGAAATTCTGGTGGAGGGGGTCAGTCTTGGAGACTGGAATCTGGAGGCGCTGCGATCACGTCTTTTCTATGTGTCCCAACATGCCTATCTGTTTCCGGCATCCGTGGGGGAAAATATTGCCATAGGCAAATCCGGGGCGGGCGGGGAGGAGATCCACAAGGCCGCAAAGGCAGCCAACGCGGCCGGATTTATAGGGGAACTTCCCCAGCGGTACGATACTTTGGCGGGGGAGCGGGGATCACGCCTGTCGGGAGGGCAGATACAGCGTATTTCCATCGCCCGGGCTATCCTGAAGGATGCACCCATACTGCTTCTGGATGAGGCCACTTCGGCACTGGACGTACAGGCGGAGGCCGAGGTGCAAAAAGCGCTGGAGGAACTGGCAAAAGGGCGTACAACGCTTGTGGTGGCACACAATCCTTTGCGGAGATGGTGGATTTCGGCACGGTGGTGGCTATTCTCAGCCTCCAGGGTATGGTCTCTTATTTTCTCAGCAACATCGGCAGCGCGTGGGGGAGCCTTATGGATTCCCTTGTCCTTGGAGACAGGGTGTTTGAGATTCTGGATCAGCCAGTGTCGCAGGAGTGTGAACGTTACCTGGGCGTGAAGGAGGATTATCCTTCACTTCCGGAAGAGCGTTTGCCTTCGTCAGATATGCACATGGATTCCTGCGGGAATGCAGAAGGCTTTTCTTCTACAGGGGACTGCGGCATTCAGATCAGCGACGCCATATTTACCTATGACGGTTCGGAAAGGGTGCTGGACGGCGTGGATATTACGGTGGACAGGGGAAAGACGGCTGCGCTTGTGGGGGAGAGCGGCGGAGGCAGGAGTACGGTGGTGAAGCTTCTGCTGGGTTTTTACCCGCTGGAGAGCGGCGCTGTCAGAGTGCTTGGGAAACCGCTGGCAGGATATACCCCGGATGAACTGCGGAGAAACATTGCGTATGTTCCGCAGGATGCCTATCTGTTTACCACAAGCATAAGGGAGAACATAAGATATGGACGGCTGGATGCCAGCGACGAGGAGGTGGAGCAGGCGGCCAGGCGGGCCTATGCCCATGAGTTTATCATGTCCTTTCCAAAGGGGTATGACACGCTGGTGGGAGAGAGGGGCGAAAGCCTATCCGGCGGGCAGCGCCAGCGGATCGCCATAGCCCGTGCGTTCATCAGAAACGCGCCGATACTGCTTCTGGATGAGGCGACTTCCGCCCTGGACGCAGAGAGTGAGCAGCTGGTCCAAAAAGGCATTGAAGCGCTTATGGGAGGCCGCACCACGCTGGTGGTGGCCCATCGGCTCTCCACCATAGAGAAAGCGGACGTGATCTATGTCATAGAGAGAGGGAAGGTATGTGAAAAGGGCAGACATGCCGAATTGATGGAGAGGAACGGCGTATATAGGAAGCTGGTGGAGTTGTAAGCAATTAAGATGTCTCATTTCTACGCTTTGTATTAAAAGATTTATCCTTCGTCATATGCAAAGTTAATCCTTAACAGTTTCTAGCCATATGCTAGGGGGAAGGGGATCAATTATCCCTACTATCCGATAACTATTGAAGGATTTACTGGCGGACGCATGGTGAGCATTACAAGGAAACTAAGGCGGGAAACGATGTCAAGATGGGCTGTGACTTCCCCAAGAGACTTCTGGAGGCCATAGAGAAAGGCGCGCTTTTCAGGCAGGAGATGGAAGTCTGTGCCTGATCTTAAAGATAGATTAAATACAGGAGGGCCATTGTACCGACAGGTTTGCGCAATGGCCCTCTTTTGCCAGGCTTACAGATTTTCATCTAGGTATAACTGCACACGGCTTTGGATCACGGCGGCCGTCTCCTCCACAGAACGGCCGCCTGAAAAGCAGATCTCCAATTCCTCCGTTAAGATCTCATTCACCACAATTAATTCGCCGTCCCTGATTACTGCGTTATCCAGCAACTGCCGGAACTGCCGGATGTCCTCATCTGTTGCGGACGGGATCTCATAGCCGGAGATACTGATATATTTCGCTTCCTTTGAACGTTCCAGCATATCCTCCATGGCTGAACTCAATGTGGCTATCCCGTATTGATAGGTATCTTTCCCTGTCTGGCTGGAGGCCAGATATTCAATAAAGGCCCATGCGCCATCCTTATGGATGCTGGCGGTGCTTATCCCGTATCCGCCATAAGCGCTAAGGACGTTGCAAGGTGTACCCTCCTGCGTCGGAAACCCTATTGCCACCCCATCGTCCGCCAAAATATCCAGATATTGCAGATAGGATCTCATGCCTGTGACATGGCGAGAGTACAGCAAAAGCTTGCCAGTCTGCCATTTCTCTTCCGCATACTCGGAACTGCCGTCATATTTTGATTCATATGTAGCGGCAAACCGAAGAAGTTCCACAAATTCTTCATCGTCAAATTTAGCTGTCCCCTGATTCCAGTCCACCCATTGCTGCTGTCTGGCATACCACATCATCATCACCAGAACCGTGCGGGAGTTGCTCTGCATGATGCCTTCCATAACAGTCAGTCCCCTGTGCCTGTCGACATAATTCAGGAATTCCTCCATTGTCCAGCCCGGATCACTGCCCAGTTCAGATTCTTTCCCAAAAAGCGTTATGACACAAAAACTTGGCGGAATGCAGGTCAGCTTTCCCTCCACTGTATACAGGTCCAGCACCCGCTCATTGAGCATATCCTGCGACAGTGTTTCACTTGTCTCCAGATAGGGGGTCAGGTCTTCCACAATTCCTTTATTTGCGGCCACTGATACCCCTATCGCGCTAATGGGTATTAAATCCGGCCCGTTTCCGGTCATGATTTCCGTCGCAAGCCGGTCATAATCATACGCTCTGATTTCAACTTGATATTTGTCATTCGCTATATTGAATGCCCCCACTGCCTTTGCAAGTTCTGTATCCCGCACCTTGTCCCCGCAGATAATCACCGTCTCCTTTTCCGCAACCGGTTCGTTTCCGTCTCTCATAGCAGGCATCTGTAGCTGCATCATTATAAAATTATCTGCATCTAATTTTGGCAGTATCCATAGTTTTTCCAGATCATCCATAAAGAAGTTATTTATATTCCTGCCGTCCATCCCTGCGTTGGCCCAGGCATAGATGTCCTGCCCTTCTCCCTTATCCGGATCATATTGATAGACAGCGTCATAATAGCCATATAAAACGGTATTGCCCTGCCCGGGGCGCAGCATCACGGTTCCTTTGCTGTCCGGGAGGTTTGTCACTGTCTCAAGTTCCTGTTTCTGGCTGTCAACACGAAACAGGACATCCTTACCCTGTGACCTTCCGACACAGTATACCTGTCCTTCCACACCTGCCAAATCATAAAGCGCACAATCCTGCGGGCGGAGAACGGAAGCCAGGCTTCCGTCCTCCCGCACAACAAGGATATTGCATTCAGTTCCCTTTTCGCCGATATATATAAGCCCGTTTTCATCCACAGCAGCGAGAGTGGCCCCCCGCCCCTCCCCAAAAGCCGCTTCCCAGGCCGCTGTAATGTCTGCCTGCCGCAGGTTTTCCCCTCCTGCGTCCGCGGTATACAAAAGATAGGAGTCTGCTTCCCCGGCAACGCAGGACGCAAGTATATACAATTTTTCTTCGTCAGAGAACAGGCAGAAAGGCTGATGATCGCCAGGTATATCAATGGAGATCTTTTCAAAAACATGCTTTGTCTCTGTCTGCCCTAATTTCTGCCGGGAAAGATAATACAGAGGATACCCTTCAGCGTTTTCCGGCGTCCTGCTATATGCTGTGAACAGCCCGTTTCCTGTCATAGCAAATCCCAGAAGTCTTCCGCTGTCGCCGGTTTCCATCTCGATATACTGTACTTTCCAGTCATCCCCCGGCAAGCGGCCGTCCGCCGTAACCGTCTGGCCGTACGATTCTCCGGGTTCTGTCCGTCTGCCGGCACAGTCTGTAAAGAGCAGTGGTAGTAAAACCAACAGCAAAAAAAACTTGCAAATATCCGTTTTCATTTTTCCGTACTCCTTTGTTGGTAAATCGTAATTCTCTCAGAATACGTCAGTAAAGGGCTATTTAGGGCAACTGCCGTGGGATTCTACGGGTACGGCATATAGTTTTCCGTCAGTCGCAAAGCATCCATCATATATACATTGATGCGTATAGTATTCCGTTTCACACATCACCAGACAGGTTCCATATGTAATGGTACCTGTAGACGGATTGACACCAGTAATATAGCTGTGGGTATAGGAACCATAATCTGTTGTGCACTACCCTGATCATTAAATTTTGTGACCCAAATCCATAGTATTCTCCTATAGGATTCAAATGTCCTTTGGTAGCATTTGTAGAATGGTTAACCATGAAATGTATACAACATGAGTATATAACTATTTATGTTTTTTGTCAATACAACCTTGATAAGTGTAAACAGCAAACGACCACATTTGTAATATTTCGGCTGGTGTCAAGGAATGATAAATGTGGATCTTTCATATGAGAATTACAGATTTTCATCCAGATAGAACTGCACTCGGCTTTGGGACACGGCTGTCGCTTCCTCCACAGAGCGGTTGCCCGAAAAGCGGATTTCCAATTCCTATGTTCAGATCTATTTTATTTTCAAAGGGTTTCAGCTGCGAAATTAATGGAGAGTATGGCCTTCAGTGACCGCAGAAGTTATCTGGAAATATGGGAAATATGCTTTGGAACGGAAGTTCAGGCTCTGATGAGAGCGGCAATGCGATTAATCTGCCGAAGGAATTGCGCCCAAAAAACAATACAGCACCTTTATTGAATTATCAAGGCTTTACATCTTTTTGATTTGCGGAAATAGAAAATAAACCAATATAATCAAACCATATAGGTAATTGCGAAACTTTTACCGCAAGTGACGGAATCGGTCAATATATACATAAACGGGCTCCGACGCAGTGGCAAGTTGCCCTTATTTTGTATATATTGCCCAATCCCTGTAGCCTGAAAGGAAGTTTCGCAAACGCCTACCCAACAATAAAGCGAATTACACATTCGCAGGGCCTCTTAAAAAACCCCCTCATGAGTCTTTGAAAATTAAGACGAAACTGGATCTGCGACCTTTGCGGTATCTTTTGCGCCATAGGCTTTGTAATGGTAGAAAGCCGGGGAAAACCGGCACCTTCCGCGTTTTTCTGGATATGCTGGCGCAGGTTTTTCAATGTCCAGAGCTCTTGGGTGTATCCCAGATCCGCCGGACGCTGGCAGGCCAAGTCGATGATCCATGCTACAGCATCATCCGTGATCTCGACCTACACTTATTTATGTGAAGAACCTCTCCACAGAGTTCTCCGTTTAATTTCAGCGCATTTCCGGCATTTTTTCTTTATAAAATAGGTTCCGAAGTGTGCAGATATCCCGCGGTACACTGTCTAAGTCCGGTGTGTCGTGCAGCTTCTTCGCCCATGCGTAAAACTCGTTGGCCGTGGGAGTGGTCAGGGTGGAAGTTCTGCTGATATGTCCCTTTTGGATGGTCTCATGGGCCACGCCCCGCATGAACTTCCAGAAGTTGTAATAGGCCAGTTTCAGTTTGGTCATATACCCTGCGCTGTCCTCGATGACAAAGCCCTCGATCTTCCTGCCCTCGTACTCGTAATCCTCCTCCAGCACATCATAGTACCAGTCGAAGAACTCCTGCCAGGAGGCGATCTCATAGGCTTTTTCCTTGGGGGTCAGCCTCAGAGTGTTTGCCACATGGCACATGTCATCGTAGCTGAATTTGGCAAAATCCATCTGGTTATAGACAATGTCCAGCAGGTACAGATTGCTCTCAGGATATTCGATGATATGAGGGTCATGCTTCATATCCACACACTCAAAGACAAAGGATACATTGTTTTCCCTGATAAAATCTTTCATCTTAGCCAGGTTTTCAGAAGAGACCTTCTGATACAGCATATCCTTAAGCCATCCGGCAAACTGGCTGTCAATAGTGGACTTGCTGGCGATAAACAGATCGTCCTCATATTCGTTGTAGCTCACAATGCCCAGAAAGCCGTTTTCCTTGACATAGGCGGTGACGGGGAACTGCAATTTGTGCTGCAGCAGATCAAACTTGGTCTCCGGGCGCTCATTGACATTGAAAAACTTGTCATAGGCCCTGGCGGCAACCTTTCCCTTTACCGTATCCAGATACAAGCCCCTGGCCTTGGTGGTCTGTTCATCCCACACTTTGTCGTAGAATGCCTTGCTGGTAAAATTGAAGGAGGATATATTGCCAAACTTCTTTTCCCGGATGTATCGGTTGGCCCGCAGGGCCATGATCGTGTCCGCGATGGAACTGCTGGTGACAGTTTCCTCCTGCCGCGTCTCCAGGGTTTTGAACACCTCGTTTTTGACCTCCACCGTGTGAATGCCCTCTCTGTCCACCTGCACACACCGCAGGCATCCGCCGTATTCCACCTGGCCCTCCAGGTTGTATACCCTGTCGTTGACCATGATGGGGAGTTGTTTGGTGTTCCTGTGGCCGTGGATCTGGATATAATTGTCCGGCGTGGTCTCATAGAAGGTATCCGCCACCTTCTCAAAATCATTGTAATTGCCCACGCCCTTGATCATCTGCTCCGTCGCCACAAAGGACAGGTTCTCAGGAACCGTGCTTAAGCCCGCGTGGGTGACGAGAAAGACCTGATCGCCGTAGGTATAGTAGGCGCACTGGCCGAATTTGCGGTACAACTGGCGGAGCTGCTTCTTGTCCATACGGGCCCCGTCCAGGGCGGGCCTGGTTATCAGTTCAAACTCTTTGGACCTGCCTACACAGTCGTTGGCATACAGCCACAGCCATCTCTCATGGTTGCCCTCCAGCATCAGCACGTTTTTCCTGTCTTTGATGGAGATCAGGAAATTCAATACCTCCACATTTTCCAGGCCCCGATCTATGTAGTCCCCCACGAATATGTAAAATTCGTCGTCCCTGATGCCGCCGTTGTCGGAGAGATATTTCTGCAGCGCCGTATTGCAGCCGTGGACATCCCCGATATGGTGAATCCGATTGTAACCGGACAGATCGATCCTCTTCAGCCAGATGGTGTCCAGTTCGTCGGGCTTAATCACTTTTACGCCGGAGGGAATCTTCTGGGTGGCGAACCGGGAATACATCCGGTCGATGACTTCCTCGGGAACTATCTTCAGGGGCTCCCTGCCCAGATTCCGTCTCTTTACCTCCTCTATGGGAATGTGGGTAAAGTCCACGCAGTACATCCTGTATCGGTAGGTGTCGCACATCTCTTTATAGCGGTTGATTTCGGCGGTCTTGGAGTTGGTGGCGTCAATCACTGTGAACTCGCCGTTCTGCATCCTAATCTCCAGCAGGCCAAACAGCATTTTCCACACAGCCTTGTCATTGCTCTGGCTGATGCCCACCGTCCCGTCCACCTGCAGGATGGGACTTTGGCAGAGCAGACGGATATCGTCAGCCGACAAAGCATATCTCTTTAAGTTGTTTTCCGCGATCCATGTGGACTTGCCGCATCCGGCGGAGCCCCTTAGCAATAGTAAAATTCTCATAGGTATAACCTCTCCGTTTAAAGTGCCGTTTACTCGTTGTCATCTATTATAATATGCGGAAAGTTCTTTATCAATAGCCCTGTGGTATAAGGCTTCTGCTTTTTCCGGCGCCGTTCAGGCCGCATACAAGGATGCCTGTTCCCACGATGTTTCCTCCGTCTATTTATGAGTATCGCATATTTCCTGTGAGTAAAAATGTTCAATCAGCTAATTTGGCAATTAAGCGCCAAGAAGGGAAAGGCTATCGACAGTCAATACTCTTTATGCTATGATTTTATTGTTCTTTTATCGGATGACCAGAAATTATTGGAAGTGAAGCACAAGGAGGGTTCCCAGGATGAAGCGGATTAACATGGCGATTATAGGAGCGGGCAATATCGCCCGGTATATGGCACAGGCTATAGGCGGATTGCAGGAGCAGGTCTGCGCCTATGCGGTGGCTTCCCGCAGCCTGGACAAGGCGGAGGTTTTTGCGAAGGAATGGCATTTTCAGAGGGCTTATGGCTCCTACGAGGAACTGGCGGCAGATCCGGCGGTGGATTTGGTCTATATTGCCACGCCCCACGCCATGCATTATGACAACGCCAGGCTCTGTGTGGAGCATGGCAGGGCTGTTCTGGTGGAGAAGGCATTCACTGCCAACGCGGCCCAGGCCAGGGAGTTGATAGAACTGGCAGAGAAAAAGGGGGTCTTTCTGACCGAAGCCATCTGGACCCGGTACATACCCGCAAGGCGGATTGTGGAAAAACTGCTGGAGGAAGGGGCTATCGGAGAGCCTCTTTCTCTGGAGGCTGAATTTTCCGTACCCTTAAGACACAAGCAGCGCATGTATGACCCTGCCCTGGCGGGAGGGGCCCTGCTGGATCTGGGGATGTACTGTCTGACTTTTGCCTCCATGTATTTCGGGGACGCGGTCACAGAGGTGACTTCCCATGTGGAAAAGCTGGACACGGGCGTGGATGCCACGGATGATATTTATTATACCTACGCGGACGGCCGCAGGGCCCACCTGCGCACCTCCATGGTGGCAGGCCCTGTCAACCGGGGAGAGATCCGGGGAACCCAGGGGTGTATTCAGGTAGAGACGCTGAATAATTTTTCCGCCATCCGGGTGTATGACGCGGCGGGAAATCTGCGGCAGGAGCCGGAGATTCCGGCACAGATCAACGGTTATGAGTATGAAGTGCTGGCCTGCGTCCGGGCCATGGGGGCAGGGGCGCTGGAGTGCGGTGAGATGCCTCACAGCGAGACCATAGAGATCATGGAGCAGATGGATCGCCTGCGCCGGGACTGGGGCGTGGTGTATCCCTTTGAGGAGGCGGCGGGGAATTGAGCATGACCAGGAAAGCCTTTAAATATGACATGCTGCGGGGGCTGGGGAGTTGTGTTCTGGAACTGCGAAACACCCGGGACATAGAAAAATTCCGTCCTCTGGTTCTCTGGGGCTGTTCCCGTGACATGGCATATGATGCCCAGAGCGAGGGGTGCAGGAGCGTCTACCTGTATCAGCTGATTACACAATTTCCGGATGCCGCGCCTTTTATGGATGTCCTTGAGAGACGGCTGTATCAATGTTTGCGTTCCAAGGGCTGGGAGTTTCTGCAGGATTGTGAGGTTCTGTCCTATTTTGCCCAGGATGGAGAAAAACGGGCATGGGATATTTTAAAGAACTGTTATCGGAAAACGCTCCAGCTTTTGAATAGAAAACGAAAATATATAGAGGATGGTCTGGCGGACAATTTTGAGTCACTGTGTGTCACTTTAGTTACCATGCGCCCTGAAATGTATCGGATGCTTGTGAGGGATATAGGGCTTATGATAGAGAGTAATTCTCTGTACTCGGCCTCTGAGTTCACTTGGTTTCAGGCTGTGAGCGAGAGCAGACTGGGGAAAAAGGCCATTAATAGGATATTGTGCCGTCCCGATGCGGAGGGTGGGATCAAAGCTTATGCGCGTTCTATGGAGGAGTACAGGGAGCGCTGGGACAGGGCAGAAACAGAGCGCAGAAAATCCGAGCCGAATACTGCGGATGAGATTTATGAAGGTCTGAAGGAGGGAGAGGGGGCTGAGCGGGCAGTCTCCCCGTATCTGGCCCGCAGAATGATAAACCAGGGCAGGCAGCAGGAGGCCGCAAAACTGGCAGCGTATTATAGGGACGAGAAGGAACCTGCCCTGCGTTACCAGCTGCTGCGGATGCTGGCCAATAAAGCCTGCGCGGGGATGCTTGACGTTGAGCGGCTGCTCGCGGATTCCCGGTGGGACTACGACGAACTTGCCGCAAGGGCCTTTGACGCATTGAGCTATATAAGAGATACCAGAGTGCGGGAATACGCCTACCAGCTTCTGGGAGATGGAAAGCGTCTGGCCCAGGCGGTATCCCTGCTTGCGGCCAATTATGAAGACGGGGACAGGGAAGTTTTAGTCCGGGCGGTAAAGCAGATTCCCATCACCTATGAGGACGGGGCGTGGCATGGGGTATTTGATGATATCATGAACCTGTTTTCCGGCCCGGCAAAGCATAAGCCCAAGGAACTGCTGCCCTATATGTACCGTAATACACTGTGTTCTTTCTGCAGGGAATATGTGGTCCGGGAGATGGGCCGCAGGCGGATGCTGACTGAGGAAATGCTGGAGGAGATGCGGTATGACTGCAATGGGAAGATTAGGGATTACGCGGAGAGGAAGCTGGGCAAAGGGCAGGGGATGGAAGCGGGAGTGAGGTGAATTTCATTTAGCGTGATTTATTGTTTTGCTGGCATTTTTACTAACTTGTGGTATTATTGTAGTATATATACTGCTTAACAGTTAAAATTGCCGAGTAACCTGACTACATAACGCCAGCCATATACGTTTAACTAATGCAATACGGTAAATTCTGGCGTTATGTAGTATAAAATGTGGAGAAGCTGAAAATAAAGCTGAATACGCATCTCAATGTGCCGGATGGGAGGGACAGAATGGAACAGATTTTCATGACGAATTTAATAATAGAGAAGGTCAGACATTTAAAGGATATTTCTATTCCCTTGTCAGACACCCAGATCAGGCATTTGATATTGACGGGAAAAAACGGCAGTGGAAAGACAAGTGTGTTGGAGGCATTGGCAAATTATATAAATAATGCCATTTCTGATAGATATTTTGCCGACAGAGAGTTGTGGCTGAATAATGCTAAAAAGCAGAGGGATGCGGCAATTCAAAATGGTCAGGAGGAAGGGGAGATTGCCAGCCTGGAATTAGAACTAGATAAGCACAAGACACAGTTTATAAAAAGCAGAAGCGGCTTGGATATATGTTTTAATCAAAAGTTAAAAAATATTCCGGCGCTGCAGGAAAAGTATCACTATATTCTGGCGTATTACAGGGCAGATAGGACGTTTAAGGCAGAATGCCCCAAACATGTAGAAAAAGTACGGCTGAAAGACGATTATGGACTGAAAGAATTTCCTGGAAATGAATTTGTAAAGTATCTGCTGGATCTGAAAATGACGGAAGCCCTGGCAAGGAATAGCAAGAAAGCTGAAAAAGCAGATGAAATCCATACATGGTTTGAGAACCTTGAACAGCTGCTGAAAAATATATTTGCGGACGAGTCAATAGAACTGGCCTTTGACGAGGATACCTTCGCGTTCCATATCCTACAGCAGGGGAAGGAACCCTTTGACTTCAACACATTATCCAGCGGCTATCAGGCGGTTCTGGACATTGTGCTGGACGTTATGATGCGCATGGTAAACCAGACCCAGCGTTCCTTTGATTTTAATCTTCCGGGTATCGTGCTGATTGATGAGATAGAGACGCATCTGCATCTGGAATTGCAGAAAGATATTATGCCTTTGCTGACCACCATATTTCCCAACATTCAGTTTGTGGTGACAACGCATTCGCCATTTGTTTTAAACAGCCTGGGGAATGTGGTTATTTATGACCTGGAGAATCATCTGTTGGTGGAAAACGGCATGAACAACCTGCCTTATGAGGGCATTGTGGAGGGATACTTCAGAGCGGATAGGATGTCACATACGCTCAAGGCAAATTTTGAGCGATATAAATATCTGGTGCAGAAAGAAAAACTGTCCGACGATGAAATAAGCGAGATTGCGAAGCTGGAACTCTATCTGGATGAAATTCCCGACTATCTCGCCATCGGCATCACCACAGAATACCAGAGGCTAAAGCTGGAATATATGAATCGGGAGGATATAGATGGTTAAAATCGAACGCTCTTTCCCTGCCCCCAAATCCCTGGCGGAAGAGGCCCAAAAGACGAATGGAAGATATGACAGAGAGGATGTGATAGACCAATTAAAAAATGATTTCCACAATAAATGTTATATCTGTGAGATGAAAGAATTGCAGGATCCCAATGTGGAGCATCTGCTTCCGCACAAAAACGGGAAATACCCTGAGAGAAAATTTGACTGGGAGAATCTGTTTTGGTCCTGCGGACACTGTAATGGTATCAAGAACAATGGAAAATATGACGGGGGAATCATGGATTGCTGTAAATATGACCCCGAACAGTATCTATCCTTTCAGATAAAGGGCAGCGATGTGGATATAGTAGTATCGAATCCCGATGATGCTATTCAAAAGAGGACGGCCATGTTGGTCACAGAAACATTTTCCCTGAAAAATACAGGAATGAGAACCTACACCAGCGATGAAAGGCTGAAACTGCTTCAAACGGAAATGAACCTGCTGTACAAACAACTTGAAAAAATGCGCAATAGCCAAGACTCCAAAGTGACCATGAGAACCCTTCGCAGCTTGCTTCGTAGGGAGTCGGCGTTTGCTGCGTTTAAAAGGTGCTATATTCGCGAACATGCCGCCGAGTATCCGGAATTGCAACAATATGTGGCCTTAGATACATAGATGGGATTATTTCTATAGGAAAATAAAGAATTATAGTCAACTAGACGGATCCTTGGACGGGCCGGGGAGTATAAACTATGTGTCAGGAGGAAAAAAGCAGATGATTTCCAATACCATATTTCAGACCGTAAAGGGTGATATCACCCAAAACCATGGAGTACAGGCAATTGTAAATGCCGCCAACACCAGCCTTTTGGGCGGCGGCGGTGTGGACGGCGCGATCCACCGGGCCGCGGGGCCGCAGTTGCTGGCGGAGTGCAGGCTGTTAAACGGTTGCAGGACGGGCAAAGCGAAGATTACCAAGGGGTACAATCTGCCCTGCGAATATATCATCCACACCCCTGGTCCCCACTGGAACGGCGGCAAATCCGGGGAGCATGAACTGCTCGCCTCCTGCTATCGGTCCTGCCTGGAAATGGCGGTGGAAAAGGGTATACGCAGTTTGGCGTTTCCTTCCATTTCCACCGGGATATATCATTTCCCTGTGGACGAGGCGGCTAAAATAGCCATCGGCACCGCCAAAGAGTTCGTCGCCGCGCACCCGGGGGAGCTGGACCTTATCCTGTGGGTGCTTTTTGACGCTCAAACCCTTTCCGTATACGAAAACGAACTTAAAACAGCAGAGCCTGTGCAACCTTAAGTTGCGTTTTTTCTCTAAAAAGGAACCATATAGTTGGTGGCGTTTGGGTGCTGAATATTATATGATCATCTTATCAATTCTTGATCAATTATTGAGCATCTGTCAAGCAATATCCGGAACCAATGCCGCCCTGCTTCGGGCAGGATTGATGCCCCGGTCACATATCAGAGGGCGGATGCGTAACCATAAACAGCACTTGCCCGCACAATGCCAGGAAGTAGTGCCGATCCTGCATGAGACAGGATAAGGCAGCATTGGCATTGGATGTGGAACCTATATTTGGAGGAAAACAAAATGAACTTAGGACAAAATCTACTGTTTCTCAGAAAAATGAGAGACAACATGACCCAGGAGGAATTGGCGGAGCTTCTCAATGTGAGCAGGCAGACCGTGTCAAAATGGGAACTGGATGCCGCCTACCCGGAGATGGAAAAGCTGCTGGCGCTGTGCGAGTTATTTTCCTGTACGCTGGATCAGCTGATACGGGAAAACATGAATATTATCAATGACGCCTATTCCAACATCCGCATAGAGGAGGTGGATGGTTTCCGGTATATCCGGTATGCGGTGATCAGCCCAGAACCGGAGGAGGATGCCATAGCCCATGTAAAGCGATGGGCAGATCAGATCGGCATTCAGGACCCGAAGATCATCGGCTGGGATTTTCCCATGGTGTCCCAGGAACAGACGAATGTACACCATATGCACGGTTATGCGGCGGCGTTGATTCTGAACGACGATATTTCGGAGGAGGGCCTGCCCGCGGAGGTCAGGAGGCAGAATCGGCAGCGGTATATTGCCATCACAATCACAGCGCCGCATATAGCTCCCTTTGAGTTGATCCCCAATGCCTACAAGGTTTTGATGGCCTATATGCAGGCCAACAGTTACAAGGGAAAATGGGATGGCCATATCATCGACTGCTTTGAGAAGGAGTACGATTTGAACGGCGTGTGGCACATGGATGTATATATTGCGATAGAATAGGAATATGGCTATGGCAGCTGTTGAACAGCCTTGAGAGATTGTTCTTATTCCCATAACAGTAACAGAAGATCGAGGGCAGGGATGGAAAGGATCTAAAGAACAGGGGAGATATGGGATATGAGGAGAAGGCATAAGACGCGGCATCGTCTAAATTGTATGGGCAAAGGGAACGAAGAATTTTATGCCGGCAGGCATAAGTATTCTGGTTTTTTCCGCCTATGAACGGATTGGGTATCTCTGTAAGTGGAAACATACTTTCTGCTCGTTTCAAAATGCCTATCACCAGAAAATGACGCCGGACAGCATTGACTGGGACTTGGTATCAAAGACGGATGCCTATCTGATTCCAGGTATCTTTGCTTTATTTGGAGTGCTCCTATTATTGCTGTGAATATATTGCCTGTTAGGAGTTGGGCAGTTGTCCTGGGTGGACAACTGCCCTTTTTGTATATCCTATAGAGCGCACCACCAGCGGGGACATGCCGCAGTTTCTTGCGGCTTTTTTGAAAGATCGCAAGCTGACCAGCAGAGAGGCCGCCAGAATCAAAAAGCTCATCGAAGAAGCGGAAGAGTAATTTCAACGTTAATTTAAAACGGTTGCAGATATGCAAAAAAAGAGGAAACGATAATGAGGATATGGGAAATTTTGGAACAACTGCGTATAGTGGAGCGTCTTTGGCAGATGAGCCTGCTGGCCTGTATGTTGATCGGATTTGTTCTGCTGCTTCGCCTGTTGCTGAGAAAATGTTCCAAGGGGTATAGTTATGGATTATGGCTGCAGGCGCTGCAATCTTTTTGACGGTGCCCCAGGGGAGCAGGGCCAAAGCAGGGGATGACATGGGGCAGCCGGGGCAGGGAGGCGCAGTTATGAATTTTCCTTTCCGGGATTTTCCTTGGTATTTTGAGGACTACAATCTGGACGGGCAGCAGGATTTTTTCCTGGGCACATGTACTGGGGGCAGCGAAAATTACCAAAGTTATCACTATCTCATGACGGTTACAGCGGAGGGAGAGATAGGGTATCTCTATGATGGTCCCATGTGGGCAGGCTTCTGGACTTTGGACGCGGAGAATATTACCAACATGTTCCAGGAGAGCGGCGGAGGCGAGCCTGATTACCGCACCTTTTTTTTATACCAGATGAACCGGGAGTATTCCTCCCATGATTACTACACCTGGGAGCCCTATTTTGGAGAGTACCGCAAAAGTGTGGTATTCACGGGGGTATATCCCCAGGGGCAGGACCGGGAGGCAGCGGACTATCTGGAGGGCGCCTGGCGCGTGGCGGGAGTGGATATGTGGGATCAGGAACAGCCCAGGCCGGATAATCGGATCGGGGAGGTGCTCAGCTATGAGAACGGCAGCCTCCGGCAGCTGAATCAGGCGGGGGATCTGGCATATGATCATGTCACCCGGGGCGTCAGTTCCCTGCTGCAGAGCAAGGAGGAGTTCCGGGATACCTACAATATGCTTTTCCCCGGCGATAATGAAGAGCCGGTGAGGAGGATTCTGGTCAATGCAGGCGAGGACTGCCTGTTTGGCAATGTAGTCTATGTGGTAAGCGAAAATGAGATGCGGGTCTGTGACCTGGAGAATACGGGCACTTTCTGGACAGTTATCCGGGAGGACCTGCGGGGAGAGGCCAGGGAGGTTCAGGAGTATCTGCAGGGGACCTGGGAGATCACAGGCATAGCCAGCAGGCCCTATGACGCCCTGGAACAGGAAGAGGCGGAGGCGTTTCTGGGGACGAAACTGACCTATGACTGGCAGAATAAGGCCGGAGAATATGCCGTAGAGGGAGTGTATAACTATAGTATGCCGGTTCTGGGCTTTGGCCGGGGCGTGGACAATTCCGCCAACTGGCCCTCGGAGGCAGGGCTTATGGAGGGAGAATTGCAGTGGCAATATGTGTATCTGGGGGAGGGGGAATTCTTTGGCGTCGATTTGGTGAGGATGGACGAGAACAGGGTTTGGATCTATCATATGGGCACGTTTTTTGAGGCAGAGCGGGTCAACTGAGAGAAGCAGGCGAAGGTATGATGATCTTTGTCCGGAAAAAAATTTCTATTTTATCTTGACAAATCCAGTGTCCTCGTTTACACTGTACAAAGCAGAACACTCAAAGGCGAGGTTTCGGACTGTAGTTTTTGTGTGTTCTGTTTTTATATATAATTTTTGATATGGTAAAATGCAGTGAAGGAGACCCTTGTCAGGGGAAGCAACAGGAAGGCCACGGGTTTGGCAAGTCCAGCCTGGTAAGCTTCAGAAAGAGGAAGCTTATCGTCACCGACTGAGAGCATGGCCGGCGGAAACTGACTCACAGGCAACACTCCGGAGCAGACTGTCTGAACCTGACTGCAGGGGCCGGATGGCGGAGGGAAATTGTTCCGTCAGGGCTTATACAGAATATGCAAGTAGGACAGCCCGTTGCACGCGTTAAGTGTAAGAGAGGGCAGAAGCACAAAAAAGGCTTTTGCCAATGCGGGTGGTACCGCGGATATGAACATATCCGTCCCGGAATACAGCAGTTGTATTCCGGGATTTTTTATATTCCGGAATACGAGACAGACGCGGAACTCTCAAACAGCATCTGCTCCGGCAGGGCAGACGCAGACCTCTCAACCGGAAAGGAGAAGCGGGCATGGCACAGAAAAACATTTACAGGGACATGCACATAGGACAGATCAGCGAAGAACTTATCGGCAGCACGATTCGGGCGGCCGGATGGGTGGAGAACATCAGGGATCACGGCGGCGTATCTTTTGTGGATTTGCGGGATATGTACGGCGTATTGCAGGTGGTGATGCGCAATACTGCGCTGCTGAAGGGACTGAGCCGTGAGATGTGTATCTCCGTCAGCGGCGTTATGGAAAAGAGGGATCAGGATACTTACAATCCCCGCATCCCCACCGGCACCATCGAGTTGGAAGCCCACAGCGTGGACGTGCTGGGAAAAGTATACCAGCAGCTGCCTTTTGAGGTGATGACCTCCAAGGAGACCCGGGAGGAGGTGCGCCTAAAATACCGTTACCTGGATCTGCGAAATGCCAAGGTAAAGGATGCCATCGTGTTCCGTTCCCAGGTGATCGGTTTTCTGCGGCAGAAGATGACGGAACTGGGATTTCTGGAGATCCAGACCCCCATATTGTGCGCATCCTCTCCGGAGGGGGCCAGGGACTATATCGTTCCCTCCCGCAGACACAAAGGAAAGTTTTACGCGCTGCCCCAGGCGCCCCAGCAATACAAGCAGCTGCTGATGGTGTCGGGATTTGACAGATATTTCCAGATTGCTCCCTGTTTTCGGGACGAGGATGCCAGGGCGGACCGCTCTCCCGGCGAATTTTATCAGCTGGACTTTGAGATGAGCTTTGCCACTCAGGAGGATGTGTTTCGAGTGGGCGAGGAAGTGTTGACCGCTACTTTCGAGAAATTCGCCCCGGCAGGCGCCGCTGTTACCCAGGCCCCCTTCCCGGTGATCAGCTATAGGCAGGCCATGCTGGCGTTTGGGACTGACAAGCCGGACCTGCGCAATCCGCTGCGGATTCTGGATGTGACGGCGTTCTTCCAGGGGTGCAGCTTCAAGCCTTTTTTGAATAGAACCGTGCGGGCTATCCGGGTCCATGCCGAGATGAGCAAGGGTTTTCACGAAAAGCTGCTGGCCTTTGCCACCGGTATGGGCATGGGCGGGCTGGGCTACCTGGAGGTGGCGCAGGATCTGTCCTACAAAGGGCCCATTGACAAGTTTATCCCTCAGGAGAAAAAAGGGGAACTGGCCCGGCTGGCCGGATTGACGGCGGGGGATACCATATTTTTCATAGCGGACAAGGAAGAGCGGGCCAACTATTATGCCGGCAGGCTGCGGTGCGAACTGGGGGAGAAGCTGGATCTGGTGGAAAAAAATGCTTTCCGGTTCTGCTATGTGAATGATTTCCCCATGTATGAGATAGACGAGGAGACTAAGGAACTGGGCTTCACTCACAATCCTTTCTCCATGCCCCAGGGTGGTCTGGAGGCGCTGGAGCAGCAAGATCCTCTTGACATCCTGGCTTATCAGTATGATATTGTATGTAACGGTGTGGAACTTTCCTCCGGGGCCGTGCGCAACCATGACATGCAGATCATGGTCAAGGCTTTCGCCATTGCCGGCTATGACGAGGAGACCCTGAAGAACAAATTCGGCGCCCTGTATCAGGCGTTCCAATTCGGCGCGCCGCCCCACGCGGGCATGGCTCCCGGTGTGGATCGAATGCTGATGCTGCTCCGGGGAGAGGAGAACATCCGGGAGGTCATTGCGTTTCCCATGAGCGGCACAGCCCAGGATCTGATGTGCGGCGCGCCGAACGAAGTGACGGAGCAGCAGCTGCGGGAGGTCCATATCAGGGTGAGAGACTGACAGAAGGAACAGGCGTGATTCTTAATGAAGGTATAGTTCATATGCTGCACATTCATTATGGAGCGTAGTAATAGCACAGGTACAGTCGGAGCCTGGTATAAGCCAGCTTGGGCTGCGTGGGAGAGAGGTAAAGTTTGGATGTTGCACATCCAAATACTGATTGATGCAATATCGCAGGCAAAGCCAGCGATATGCAGGGAAGAGGTAAATATGGCAAATCAGATTACAGAGGAAACCATCGAATATGTCAGCATTCTGGCGAAACTTGAACTGTCTGGCGAGGAGAAGGAGCAGGCCAGAAAAGACATGGGAAACATGCTGGAGTATATCGACCGGCTCGGAGAACTGGACACCACCGACGTGGAACCCCTGTCCCATGTTTTCCCGCTGCGGAACGTGTTCCGGGAGGATGTGGTGACAAATGGGGACGGGAGTCGTGAGACGTTACAGAACGCTCCCGAGGAGAAGGACGATATGTTTGTAGTTCCAAGAACATTTGACTAGACAGCATATCCCGGGAATGCAGACTGATCAAAATCAGGACGCCTAAGCGGCATGAATTTGATCACCGGGACTGTGTGCATGAAGGGGATATGCGGAACGGAAGAAACATTAAAAACAGCATATCCCAGGAATGCAGACTGATCAAAATCAGGACGCCTAAGCGGCATGAATTTGATCACCGGAACTGTGTGCATGAAGGGGATATGCGGTACTCTAAATAAGAAAGAGGAAACAGAGATGGAATTGCTATCACTTTCGGCGGTGGAGTTATCCGCGGCCATCAGGGAGGGAAAAGCCTCCGCGCCGGAGGCCATGGAGGCAGTGTTGGCGCAGATAGACAGGACAGAAGAGATTTACCACTGCTATGTGACGATTGACAGGGACGGGGCCATGGCTCGGGCCAGGCAGGCCCAGTGCCGGATAGAGGCGGGGGAACTGACCGGGCCGCTGGCCGGTGTCCCCATGGCTGTAAAAGACAATCTGTGTACGGAGGGAATGCTGACTACCTGCTCCTCCAAAATACTGGAAAATTTTGTGCCCACATATACCGCGCAGGCGGTGAGGAATTTGGAGAATGCGGGAGCGGTGCTGATCGGCAAGACCAATATGGATGAATTTGCCATGGGATCCACCACGGAGACATCCTGCTTTGGCCCGACCCGCAATCCCCGCAACCCGGGATATGTGCCTGGGGGCTCCTCCGGCGGCAGCGCGGCGGCGGTGGCAGCCGGAGAATGCTTTTTTGCCTTAGGGTCCGACACCGGCGGCTCTATCCGCCAGCCTGCGGGCTACTGTGGTGTGGTGGGAATGAAGCCCACCTATGGCACAGTGTCACGGTACGGTCTTGTGGCCTATGGATCTTCTCTGGATCAGATCGGCCCGCTGACGGGAAATGTGTCGGATTGCGCAGCCGTGCTGGAGGCTATATCCTCCCACGATCCCAAGGATTCCACTTCGGTGGAGCGGCAGGATACAGACTTTACAAGCGCGCTGACGGCGGATATCGCGGGAATGCGAATCGGGATTCCCAAAGATTATCTGAGGGAAGGGCTGGATCAGGAGGTAAAAGCGGCGGTACTGCGGGCGGCGGAGGCGCTGAGAGAGCGTGGCGCTGTGGTGGAGGAGTTTGACCTGGGTCTGGTAGAGTATGCCATTCCTGCCTACTACACCATTGCCGCCGCAGAAGCCAGTTCCAATCTGGAGCGTTTTGACGGCATAAAGTACGGATATCGCGCACCAGGGGATATGGGGCTGCACAGCATGTACAAAAAGACCCGCTCACAGGGGTTCGGACCGGAAGTAAAGCGCCGGATCATGCTGGGATCCTTTGTATTGAGTTCCGGATATTATGACGCTTATTATCTGAAGGCTCTGAAGGTGAAGGCCATGATAAAGAAGGCTTTTGACCAGGCATTTGCCGGGTATGATCTGATTCTGGGCCCTGTGGCTCCCACCACCGCTCCCAGACTGGGGGAAAGCCTGGGGGATCCAATCAAGATGTATCTGGGCGATATCTATACCATATCCGTAAACCTGGCCGGCCTGCCGGGGATCTGTGTGCCCTGCGGCAGAGACAGGGATGGACTGCCCATAGGGCTGCAGTTGATCGGAGATTGTTTCCAGGAGAAAAAGATTCTGCGCGCGGCATACACCTACGAGCAGGCTCAGTATGCGGAATGCAAGGAATAAAGGCTTTCAAAACAGCATACTCCCGGACAACGCACTGATGGATATCCGGACGCCTCAAGCGGTCGGATATCCGTCACAGGTATGTGTGTTATCCGGGAACATGCGGAACTCTAATAGGAGGATTAAGTAATGGCAAGGGAATATGAAACTGTCATCGGTCTGGAAGTGCATGTGGAACTGGCCACTCGGACCAAGATTTTCTGCGGCTGCTCCACCGCCTTCGGAGGCAGGCCCAACGCCCATACCTGTCCGGTATGCACCGGTATGCCCGGCTCATTGCCTGTGCTCAACAGACGGGTGCTGGAGTATGCAGTCTCGGTAGGGCTGGCCATGAACTGCGATATAACCAGAAACTGTAAATTTGACCGCAAGAATTATTTCTATCCGGATAATCCACAGAATTACCAGATATCCCAGCTATACCTGCCAATCTGCCAAAATGGCCATATAGAGATTGAATGCCCGGAGGGCAGCAAAAAAATAGGCATTCATGAGATCCATATGGAGGAGGATGCGGGTAAACTGATTCATGATACCTGGGAGGAATGCACATTGGTGGATTATAACCGATCGGGGGTGCCTCTGATTGAGATTGTGACTGAGCCCGATATGCGCAGTTCCCAGGAGGTCATTGCTTTTCTGGAGAAGCTGCGTCTGATAATCCAGTATCTGGGTGCCAGCGACTGTAAACTACAGGAAGGCTCCATGCGCGTGGATGTGAATTTGTCCGTGAGGGAAAAGGGAGCGCCCGTCTATGGTACCCGCACCGAGATGAAGAATCTGAACAGCTTTCACGCCATCTCCAGAGCCATCGAGGGGGAGAGAAACCGGCAGATTGATTTGTTGGAGGAAGGGGAAGCCATAGTACAGGAAACCCGCCGCTGGGATGACGAAAAGGGTTGTTCCTATGCTATGCGTTCCAAGGAGGACGCCCAGGATTACCGCTATTTCCCCGACCCGGATCTGGTGCCCATCCATATCAGCCAGGAGTATCTGGAGGGAATCCGCGCGGGGCTTCCGGAGTTTCGCACGGAGAAGATGGCCAGATATAAGGCGGAATATGATATCCCGGACTATGACATAGAGATCATCACCGGCAGCAAGCATATGGCGGATCTTTTTGAGGCCGCCGCGGCGATCTGCGGCCAGCCCAAGAAGGTTTCCAACTGGCTCATGGGGGAAACCCTGCGTCTGCTGCGGGAGCAGGAGATGGATCCTCAGGATATCCGGGTAAGTCCGGAACATCTGGCGGCTTTGATTGTGTTGGTGGAGAAAAAGGAGATTACCGGCAGCGTGGCCAAGGAAGTTTATGAGGTCATGTTTGCCCAGAATGTTGACCCGATACAATATGTGGAGGAAAAGGGACTTAAGACAGTCAATGACGAGAGCGCTCTCCGCAGTGTGGTGGAGCAAGTGATCGCTGCCAATCCCCAGTCTGTGTCGGACTACCGCAGCGGCAAGGAAAAAGCCCTGGGTTTTCTGGTGGGACAGACCATGACGGCCATGAAGGGAAAGGCGGACCCTGTCAGCGTGGATAGACTGTTGAGAGAATTGCTGTAGTTTTCTTGCCGGAAGCATCCATATCAATGCACGGCGCCTAAAAGTTTACAGGTGCAGACACAAATACCCCGCGGACTTGCAGCGGGGTATTTGACTTTAGCGGGCTAGTTTTCAATACCGTAGATCATGCGGATAAAAGCCAAGATGGTATCCGTTTCCGTCACATTGCCGGCCACGCCGAGAATTACATCGTCTTCCTGGAAGATGAAAGCCTCCCGGATCCGGGGACAGTCCTGAATATACAGCCCCACGGGCACCGGTTCTTCCATACCCTCCGGACTGGACGGATCGGCGGGATATGGCGGAACATCGCTTGTCTCACCGCTCTGCTGCAGAGCGTCAAACTCCTCGGCCAGCGCCATGTCCATATAATAATAGTAGGGTTCCAACTGTGCCTGCATTTCCTGAGGCAATAGCTGGCGCAGGTCCTGGAAAGTATCATAGTAGGCATATCTGTTTATGATCGTAGGGCCGCTGGCCATCACATCCATATCCCCGGCGGCGATATAGACCATCAGGCGTTCCATGGTATCTACATTGCCCGGTTCAAAGATACTGTCCGTAATGTAAATATTCGTATCCAGCAAAACATCATATTCTCCCAGATCAATGTCCGCGTATCCGGCAAAATCCTCACAGAAAGCATTGTAGTCCGGCGTCTGGTAGGCATTGACAAAAGCTCCGTAAAATGCCCATTCCTTGCGGGTAGCCAGAGAGTGTATCAAGGAGATTACAATAGCGATCAGAGCCACACCGCCGATAACGTGCCACTTGTAATAATCACAAAAGTATAGAAACCGTTCTTTAAAGCTTTTCTGTTTTATTGCCTCCCGCTCTTCACGGAATTCATCCATTACCGGCATTTTAGTCCTCCTTATTAAGAGTTCCGCATCCAACCGGGTGCCGCTCTATTTATTCTTATGTAAGAATAATAAGGGTTTCCCGGCCGCATGTCAATAAAGTGTTCATTATGGGAATCTAAAAAAAGGATAAAAACCTTGCAAGTTTGTCTCAACTGGTATATCATTTTATTACAGGCTGATGATGATCAGGCCAATACAAATAAAGGATAGGTAAATGTATGAGCGAGACGTATGTGGAATGCCTGATAAAGGCGAAAGCGAAAATGGGAATGAAGCTTTTGAAATATCTGTTGATTGGCCTGACGGTCATATTTGTGTTGCTGGCGCTGGTGGGTATCATTCTGGCCATCATTCCGGGTGTAATTACCGGCGTGGGCGCCTATTTTGTGACGCTGTACTCCGATCTGGAGTATGAGTACCTGTATCTGGATAAGGAACTGGTGATTGACAAGGTTCTGGCCAAGAGTAAGCGCAAGCGTGTGGCCACTTATCAGGTGGAACGGATGGAGATTCTGGCGCCTTTTCATTCCTACCATCTGGACAACTATAAGAACCGCCAGGTCAAAATCAGGGACTACAGCATCGGCGAGGAACTGAAGCCCGATCTGCGCTACGCAGCGTATTACGAGGGCGGCGAGAAGTTGATTCTAAGCCCTTCTGAGGAACTGGTAAAGGCCATCCGCAACGTGGCCCCCAGGAAAGTTTTTATGGATTAAAAAATAATCAAAAATCACGAATTGACAGTTGACATCGGCTGTCAATTTTGTTACACTCGAATGCAAACCCAAAAGCAACTAAAATATACTTAAATAAGGAGGACTGGAAATGGGACAGATTATTGGCGAAGGCATTACCTTTGACGATGTGCTGCTGGTACCGGCATATTCCCAGGTGGTGCCGAATCAAGTTGACTTGACCACATGGCTTACCAAGAAGATCAAGCTGAACATTCCGATGATGAGTGCGGGCATGGACACCGTCACGGAACACCGTATGGCGATTGCCATGGCCAGACAGGGCGGCATCGGCATCATTCACAAGAACATGTCTATTGAAGCGCAGGCGGAAGAGGTGGACAAGGTTAAGCGTTCCGAGAACGGCGTAATCACGGATCCCTTCTCCCTGACTCCCGAACATACCCTGGCAGACGCGGACAACCTGATGGGCAAGTTCCGTATCTCCGGCGTACCCATCACGGAGGGACGCAGGCTGGTGGGTATCATTACCAACCGTGATCTGAAATTCGAGACTGATTTTTCCAAAAAAATAAAAGAATCCATGACCTCCGAAGGCCTGATTACCGCTCCTGAGGGCATCACCCTGGAGGAGGCCAAGCAGATCCTTGCCAAGGCCCGCAAGGAGAAGCTTCCCATTGTGGACAAGGATTTCAATCTGAAAGGGCTTATCACCATCAAAGACATTGAGAAGACAATCAAGTACCCTTTGGCGGCCAAGGATGAGCAGGGCAGGCTTTTGTGCGGCGCCGCAGTTGGCATTACCGCCAATGTGCTGGATCGTGTGGCAGCGCTGGTGGCGGCCAAGGTGGACGTGATCGTGCTGGACAGTGCCCACGGACATTCCGAGAACGTATTGCGCTGCATCCGTATGATTAAGGAAAAGTACCCGGAGGTACAGATTATCGCGGGCAATGTGGCAACCGGCGAGGGGGCAAGAGCTCTGATCGAGGCCGGCGCGGACGCGGTGAAGGTGGGCATCGGTCCCGGCTCCATCTGTACTACCCGTGTGGTGGCGGGCATCGGTGTGCCCCAGGTCACGGCTGTGATGGATGCCTATTCCGTGGCCAAAGAGTATGGAATCCCCATTATCGCGGACGGCGGCATCAAATATTCCGGTGATATTACCAAGGCCATCGCGGCGGGCGGCAATGTCTGCATGATGGGCAGTATGTTTGCGGGCTGTGACGAGAGCCCCGGGGACTTCGAACTGTTCCAGGGCAGGAAATATAAGGTTTACCGTGGCATGGGTTCCATCTCCGCCATGGAAAACGGCAGCAAGGATCGCTATTTTCAGGAGAATGCCAAGAAGCTGGTGCCCGAGGGCGTGGAGGGCCGGGTGGCCTACAAGGGCCTGGTGGAGGACACCGTGTTCCAGCTCATGGGCGGCCTGCGTTCAGGCATGGGCTATTGTGGAGCCCACAACATCGAGGAGTTGAAGGAGAACGGCAGGTTTGTGAAGATCTCCGCTGCGTCCCTGAAAGAGAGCCATCCCCACGACATACATATCACCAAGGAAGCGCCCAATTACAGCGTGGACGCATAATATGGCCGGGGTATCTGTATTCATCAGCGCAGTTTCATAGATGAGGGGTCTCGGATACCGATTAACCAATAATTCACCGGGCGGAAGTTGTCGTCCAACTGTGGGAATATTCCGAATGGTGCATATTAAGCTAAGCCACCGAGCATTATCGGTGGCTTAGCGTATATATTTTTTCCTAAATTCCTAAAATCCCCGAAAATTGTATTGACAACACTTGCGTTATCTCATATAATCTACCCAAGTGAAAGAGTATCTTTCCGTGTGAAATTCTTTGCCCTATTCAGCAAGGGTGAAATTCGGATAAATAATCCGATTCCGGCGTTATCAGCCATATTTCACAATCAATAAGTTTATAATGGCTGGAAATTGTTCTGTGGCGGGACTGCCGCTGCGATGTGTTTACGGTCGGAAAGGGTTATATGGGAAGAAAAGATATTGCGGACAGGTTATATTTTTCTGACTGTCGGCGTTTTGCGGAACTCATAAATGTTGTCCTCTATCATGGGGAGGAAGTGCTCCTGCCTGGCAATCTGTCTTTGTTAAGGCGAAAGTATCCTTCCCTGTCAAGCGCCTGCGGCGAACTGGAGAGGTCCTTTATCTGGGAGAAGGCCATTGGGAGGGCAGACGCCGATTGACACAGATGTTCCGGCTATCGGCAAAGAGCAGGAAACTCCTGGAGGGAAATCTGCGCGACTACGATTTTCCGCTGTTGGAGGCGGATTATATGAACCCAGAATATTACAGGACGGATTTGAGAGATTTTTTCCGGGCAATGCAGTGCCGCAGAGACAAGGCGAAATTAAAAGAACTGTTTCTGACAGATGCTTTCCAGCGTCTTGGTCCGGAAACAGAGCAGGTAATAGCAAGACATTTGCATGTATCGCGACTGGTACATAAAATGGAGAAGGAGGGATTGTCCATGTGTAAGGCATTTGATGACCTGATGGGTGAAAAATTGCAGGAAGGAAAAGCAGTTGGGCGAAAGGAAGGCAGAAAGGAAGGCAGAAAAGAAGGGAAAAGAGAAGAAAAAATCCGAATCATCCGGCAGATGATAAAGGAGGGCCTTGACGAGGCGCTTATACATAGGACGACAAGGTGTACCAGGGAAGAATTTTCCGCGGCAACAAGGTGAGCAAACTATATGATGCTGTAATAGCTGCGGGTCTTGCCCCCCAGATCAAAGTATACAAAAAATTTTCTTAAAAATTATATGCGTAAGAGGTCTTGCAACAAGGGGGCGGATGCATTATAATATAGAAAAAGGAAACATATGGGAATAGTGCGCAGATGACTCTGTGCAGGAAAGGAGTACTCATGAGAATATCAAGTATGAGCAATCCCAACTCTATATACGGGAAGATTGCCAGCGGCAAAAGGATCCAGACAGCGGCGGATGATGCGGCGGGGCTCGCCATTTCCAACAAGCTGAAGAGAAATGAAAACGGACTGGATGTAGGCGCCTCCAATATCATGGATGGAATTGGTGTTGCCAATATCAAGGATGGGGCTCTTGGCACCATGCAGGACTCTCTGCAGCGAATCAGGGAACTCAGTATTAAGGCATCCAACGGATTGTACGGCGATTCTGAGAAACAGATGATCCAGAAAGAGGTTGATCAACTGTTGGAGGGCATCCAGTATACGGCAACCGCCACTCAGTTTAACGACATGAAACTGCTGGATGGAAGTATGGCGGACATGGATATTGTATCCAATCCGGATGGTACGGGTATGAAGATCCAGATGGAGAATATGTCGCTGAAGGCATTGGGAATTGACGGCTACAATATCACCGGTGAATTTGATATCAGCGTTATTGATGCGGCAATGGACAAGATAAGCAGTGCCAGGAGCAGCACAGGAGCGTCCACCAACGCCATGGAACACGCCTACAATTACAACACAGGGGCATCCTACAACCTGCTGAGCGCCAGGAGCAGGATAGAGGATCTGGATATTCCCAAGGCGGTTTCTGATATGAAGAAAAACAAGCTGCTTCAGGACTACCACATGGGCATGCTTCGAAAGAAGATGCAGAACGATTCCCTGATTACAAGGATGTTTGGCAGTATGTAGACACATACAGCTATGAATCGGTAAAATGTAATTCCGATGGATTTTATTGTCCATCGGAATTTTCTTTTGGTAAACTGAAAAAGTAATTTCCGCACTTGCCAAAACGCCTCAAACCATGTACTATATAGATAATCGTTACACGACTGGCGGAAAGACAGCTAAAGCTGTTATGGGAGGACCCATGGGGAGTGCATACGTAATATAAGCCGACCGCCTGGGCAGCCACCTTAACTGTGTATGCTCAGGTGGTTTTTTCACTCATTTTACCGAAGGAGGTATTGCAGTATGGTATCACTCAAACAGGAATTGGAAAACAATGCGTATCCCGGGAGAGGCATCGTTATAGGTCTTACTCCGGATGGAACCAGGGCTGTGACAGCTTATTTTATTATGGGAAGAAGTTCCAACAGCCGCAACCGTGTTTTTGTCACGGAGGGGGAAGGCATACGTACACAAGCCTTTGATCCCTCCAAGCTGGAGGATCCCAGTCTGATCATCTATGCGCCGGTGCGTGTGCTGGGCAACAAGACCATCGTGACCAATGGGGATCAGACCGATACTATCTATGAGGGCATGGTCCATCAGCTGACCTTTGAACAGTCTCTGCGCTGCCGGGAGTTTGAGCCGGACGGCCCTAACTTCACTCCCAGAATCTCTGGGATTATGCAGATCCAGGATGGTAAATATAGCTATGCCATGTCCATCTTGAAAAGCAACCATGGTGACGGCTCTTCCTGCGTCCGCCACACCTTTGCTTACGAGGCGCCGCTGGCGGGGGAGGGACATTTTATCCATACTTACATGCATGATGGAAATCCGCTTCCCAGCTTTGAGGGCGAACCCAAGTTGACAGAGATGATGGACGATATGAATGCGTTCACGGACATGCTGTGGGAAAGCCTGAATGAAGAGAACAAAGTTTCCCTGTTCGTGCGCTATATCGACATTGCCACCGGGCAGTACGACACAAAAATCATAAACAAGAACCAATAACAAGAGTAGAAATCTGCGGAATTAGAATAAGGAGAGAACAATCATGAGCGAGATCGAATTAAAATACGGATGCAATCCCAATCAGAAGCCTTCCCGCATTTATATGGAGGACGGCAGTGAATTACCGGTGACTGTTTTGAACGGCAAACCCGGTTACATCAACTTCCTGGATGCCTTCAACGGCTGGCAGCTGGTGAAGGAGTTGAAGGAGGCCACCGGTCTGCCCGCAGCCACTTCCTTTAAACATGTTTCCCCGGCGGGCGCGGCGGTGGGGCTGCCCCTGCCGGAGACCCTGGCCAAAATTTATTGGGTGGACGATCTGGGAGAACTGTCTCCTCTGGCCTGCGCATATGCCCGTGCAAGAGGCGCTGACAGGATGTCTTCCTTTGGAGACTTTATCGCCCTGTCCGACGTATGTGACGCGGATACGGCCCGTCTGATCAAGCGGGAGGTGTCCGACGGCGTTATTGCGCCCGGATACACCGAGGAGGCGTTGGAAATGTTGAAAGCCAAGAAAAGGGGCAATTACAACGTGATTCAGATAGATCCGTCCTATCAGCCCGCCCCTATTGAAAAAAAGCAGGTATATGGCATCACCTTTGAGCAGGGCAGAAACGAACTGGATATCAACAGCGATCTGCTGTCCCATTTTGTGACGAAGAATCAGACCATCCCCCGGGAGGCCCTGATTGATATGAAGATTGCAATGATCACCTTAAAATATACTCAGTCCAACTCCGTGTGTTATGTGAAGGGGGGGCAGGCCATAGGTATCGGCGCAGGCCAGCAGTCCCGTATCCACTGCACTAGGCTTGCGGGCAGCAAGGCGGACAACTGGTATCTGCGCCAGGCCCCCCAGGTGCTGGGACTGGAGTTTTTGGACAGCATCGGCAGGGCGGACAGGGACAATGCCATTGACCTGTACATTGGAGAGGAGTATATGGATGTGCTGGCGGAGGGAGCATGGCAGAAGATTTTTAAGGTAAAGCCTCCAGTGTTTACCGCTTCGGAGAAGAGGGCGTGGCTGGACGGCAACAGGGATGTGACCCTGGGATCCGATGCTTTCTTCCCCTTCTCCGACAACATTGAGAGGGCCCATAAGAGCGGTGTGAAGTATATTGCCCAGCCCGGCGGATCCGTGCGGGATGACTTAGTGATTGAGTGCTGTGACAAGTACGATATGGTCATGGTGTTCACGGGCATTCGACTTTTCCACCATTAAATGCAAAACGGCCTGTCGCCCGGAAGAAATTATGGTGTGTGCCAGCTCGGCATGAGGAGATATACAGAATATGAGATTGGCAGATTTGGAACAATACAACCCGATTACAATACAATGTCACGACAACCCAGACGCGGACGCATTGGGGTCCGCATATGGCCTTTATTGTTATTTCCGGGACAGAGGAAAGCAGGTTCGCATGATTTACAGCGGTTTTTCCCGGATACAGAAAGCCAATCTGCGTATGATGTGCGACAAGCTGAAACTTCCTATAGAATATGTGGAGCGGGAGGGGCAGCCGCCCTTCCCGGGTCTGTTGATTACGGTGGATTGTCAGTATGGGGCGGGCAATGTGACCCGGTTTGAGGCTGAGAGTGTGGCGGTGATCGACCATCACCGCCTAGAGATAGAGAATATGGGCATGAGCCGCATTCAGTCTGACCTTGGAAGCTGCTGTACGCTGGTGTGGATCATGCTGCAGGAGGAGGGTTATCCGGTGAATGAGGATGTGGTGCTGGGAACGGCGCTGTACTACGGACTGTACACAGACACCAACCAGCTTTCGGAGATGAATAATCCTCAGGACAAGGATATGTGGGAGACTCTGAACACGAACAGGCGTCTGCTCACCATGTTCCGCAATTCCAACCTGTCCCTGCAGGAATTGATGATTGCGGGCATCGCCATGATTCGCTATAGCTACAACGACGAGTATCGTTTTGCCGTGATCCATTCCCAGCCCTGTGATCCCAACATTCTGGGGCTGATCAGTGACTTTCTGTTGCAAGTGGACGAGATTGATGTCTGTCTGGTATACAATGAGGTGGGAGACGGCTACAAAATCTCCGTGCGCAGCTGTATCCGGGAGGTCAACGCCAACGAACTGGCAGCATATCTGACAGAGGGTATAGGCTCCGGCGGCGGCCATGCCGAGAAGGCTGGTGGGTACATCAGCCAAAGGCTGTACGGAGAGAAATTTAATGCTCTCCATGCGGACGCTTATTTCAACAACCGAATGAATGAATACTTCACAGAGTTCCAGATAATAGACGCCAGAGAGTACCGGATCGATCTGACGGGGCTTAAGCGATACCGTAAACGTCAGGATTTGATGGGGTATGTGCGGGTGGATGCCATCGAAGGCGTGGGCAAGAGCGCCATTCTCCGTACCCAGGAGGGGGATGTTACGCTGAATGTGGCGGAAGGAACTTACCTGGTGCTGGAAGACGACGGGGATATTATCCAGACCAGCAGCAGTCAGTTTGAGCCATATTATGATCTTCTGGACGAGAAGTTTGACTGGAAGGCAGTATTCTCTTATGAACCCACCATTAAGGATCATGTCAGAAATACTACTTTTCACTTACAGGATTATGCCAAATGCTGCCGCCCCAATGCTAATCTGCAAGTCTATGTGAAGCAGCTGGATAAGGGAGTAAAGCTTTTTCCTCTCTGGGACGAAGACGGCTATATGCTGGGGGTTTCGGGTGATTATCTGGCGGCATATTGCGACAATCCTCAGAATATTTTTATCATAAGGCACAAGCAGCTGGGGGAAAATTACGAGGAAGTGAGTGAAACTCTTGCGGTGTAACCCCGGCGGCAGGTGATGAAAGGTCTGGATATGTAAATGAAAAGAGAACAAAAAAGGGGCAGAGCGGACAAAGGATATCCCTTACTATTCTCCATCATACTGATTTTCTGTATTCTGGGGTTCATGGTTTTTTCGGTCTCGCGAAAAATAATTAAGGAAATGTCTGTGTCGGCCATACAGAATTTGAGTGAAAGCCTCGATTTGATTCAATGTACCATAGAGGCAATTTTGAGTAAGGAAGCGGAAACTCAGATCTTGATGGCTCATGAGATTGCCGGGAGGGAGGATCCGGAGGATTATATCCGTACCTTCCAGAAGAATCACACAATGGTGAAGATAGCGCTGATCCGTGCCGGGGAGACGGAAGGTATTTCCAGCACAGGGGAAATTTTTACCGAGTCAGGGCTGGATTTTTCCTCCGGCGGCATGGTGGAAGGGCTGGAGGTCTCCGATTCCTATATGAACTATATGGGCACATGGGCATATACACTCAGGTGTCCTGTGGTGAAGGACGACAGAGAGATAGGTATGCTTTATGCGGAGTATACCTATGACTCCCTGGACAGGTACCTTCCCACCAGGTTTTATGACAACCGCGCCATGCTCTACATTATGGACCCCAGGACAGAAAGATTCGTGCTGAAGCCGAAAGGAATGGGGGAGCGGAGCGCGGGACACGTTAATCTGGAGGATTATTACAGGGCCAACAATATCCAGGAGGAGGATATCCTGGCGGAGGTGCAGGAGAGTATTCGAAATGGGAAAAACCTTATGTTTTACCATGACATACGTAGGAAAAGTGCCCTGAACTATATGTGGAAAGTGAATGACGGCACGATTTACCTGGTGGGCTATGTGCCCATTGAGGCTATCCAACAGGAAGGGAAAACCGTCAATCAGAACATTTACATTGTGGTGCTGGTGATGTTGATTGCCTTTTTTCTGTGCTGCGTCTTGTACTATCTCAATCAGAGACAACAGAATAAGGTAAGAAGGGAGCGGGAGGCGGAGAGGGAACTGCACAACAAACAACTGACAGAGGCATTGCAGGCCGCGCAGTTGGCAAGTAATTCCAAGACCATGTTCCTCTCCAATATGTCCCATGATATTCGTACCCCCATGAACGCGGTACTGGGGTTCACTACGCTGTTGGCCAGGGATGCGGACAATGCGGATAAGGTGCGGGAATATACAGGGAAGATTATGGCCTCCGGACAGCATTTGCTGAGTCTGATCAACGATATTCTGGATGTCTCCAAGATTGAAAGCGGCAAAGTCGTACTCAATCTGGAGGAGTTTACTTTGAATGACATGGTATCCTCCGTAGACGCCATCATTCGGCCCATGGCCAGTGCCAGAGCGCAGCAGTTCCATGTGGAGGTCAGAGATATCAAACATGAGTACCTGATAGGAGATGAGACCAGGGTCAATCAGATTCTGCTCAATCTTCTCTCCAACGCTGTCAAGTATACGCCGGAGGGGGGAAACATTTGGCTCCGCATCATCGGGTTAAAGCAGCGTTCCAACCAGTTTGAGCATATTCGGATAGAAGTGGAGGACGATGGCTATGGGATGACGCAGGAGTATCTTAAAACGATATTTGACGCGTTTACCAGGGCGGAGAACAGCACTACCAACAAGGTTCAGGGAACGGGACTGGGCATGGCCATCACGAAAAATATTGTGGAACTTATGGGAGGAACCATTGAGGTTTCCAGTGAGGTGGGCAAGGGAAGCCTCTTTCGGGTGGATCTGGAGTTCCGTATCCCCGAGGGGCAGTCGGATAAGCTGTTCTGGGAGAAACGGGGCGTATCCCGTATTCTGGCTATGGACGGGGAAGCGCAGGTCTGCAATAATATTCGGATATTGATGGAAGATATGGGCATTTCGGTGGATACCGCAGCCAGTGCGGAGGAAGTCTTGAGCAGATTGCAGGAAGACGGCGCAGGGGAAGGCTGCCATATGGCCCTGTTGGATTGGGATATGCTTGGCAGGGATGGTTTTATGCTGGCGGAGAAGATCAGGCGGCTCCTGCCGGAGAAGGCGCCGCTCATATTTATGACATCTCATGGCGCAGAGAGTCCGCAGCTTATGGAGGAAGTGCTCAGACTGGAACACACGGGTGTTTTGGGTAAGCCGTTTTTCATATCCGCCCTGAAAGAACAGGTTATGAAGATACAGGCGCGGGCATTGGGGGAAAGCGGTCTGCCGGAAACAGAAGACAATGTCAGTCTGGAAGGGCTGCGGTTTCTGGCTGCGGAGGACAATGAGATCAATGCGGAAATTCTCACAGAGATATTGAGTATTGAAGGCGCAAGCTGTGTGATTGCCGAAAATGGCAAGCAGGTGCTGGAGCGCTTCAAGGAGTCTGAGGAGGGCGAGTTTGACGCTATTTTGATGGATGTGCAGATGCCGGTGATGAACGGCTATGACGCAACCAGAGCCATCAGGACGCTTGCGCGCGGGGATGCCGGACGGATTCCCATCATCGCCATGACGGCCAACGCTTTCGCAGAGGACGAGAAGGAGGCATTGAGCGCCGGCATGAATGTGCATCTGGCAAAACCCATCGATGTGGGGATGCTCAAGCAGGTAATCCGCGAGTATGTTCTTATAAAAAATCATGCAGAGTAAAACAGTACTTCCCGGAAAGTGTGTTGATGAATATGCGAGGGCCTCAAGCGTCCGTATATTCATCAACGGATGGTGTGCTTGCAGGGGACATGGGAACTCAATAGGCAATTGCAAAATGTTCTCTGCAAGTGACGTGACTGGTATATATATACAAAAACGGGCTCCGGCGCAGTGGCAAGTAGCCCTTATTTTGTATATATTGCCCATCCGCTGTTACCAGAAGGGGAGTTTTGCAAACGCCTATGGGAACTCAAATCAGAAAGGAAGATATAGGATAAAATATGAAAATGCGCAAGGAATGGAATCTGAAATATTGGAGGCCGATCTGTCTGGCAGGGGCCTTGGCCCTGTTCATGACAGCCTGCGGGGAGAAAGGGGGGCAGGAACTGAATTTGGCGGCGTCCAAGGAGGACAACGTCCGCATCGTAAATCTGTTCAGCCCCATGGAAAAAACAGATCCCGATGCGGAGAACGTTGCCAGGAGCGCGGCGGACAAGACCATTGGGATGGCGGAGGACAGGCTGGGTGTAACCGTTGGTTATATCACCTATACGGCAGAGGACTATCAGGATAAGACATATGACGACGTGGCGCTGGACAGGGCGCGCAACGACATGGACGATCTGTATCTGCTGAATCCGGATGTCATTCAGGCCCTGGGGGACGAAGGAAAGCTTATGGACCTGTCGGGCCTTGCGTGCGTGGAGAATCTGAGGGATGTGGTGAAGAAAGCCAACACGGTGGACGGGAAACTGGTGGCAATTCCCCAGGAGGTGGTGGCCTACGGCCTGTTTGTAAATAAGGATATGTTTGACAGTTATTCTCTGGAACTGCCCGAGACACCTGAGGAATTTCTGGAATGCTGCAGGGTGTTTAAGGAAAGCGGGATTGAGACCCCTGTGGGGGCTAATCGTTGGTGGCTGGAGACTTTTGTTCTGGCGCAGGCATATGCGGATCTGTACAACGGAGGGAATACGGAGGCGGAAATCGCGTCGCTGAACAGCGGGGAAAGCAAATATAGTGATTATTTGCGCCCGGGCTTTGAATTTTTACAAGAGATGATAGATCAGGGTTATATTGACGCCGAAAAGGCCCTTGTGAGCGAAGCCATCGAGGGGGAGCGGGAGGACTTTCTCGCCGGGAAAACCCCCATTGTCATAGCCTACTGGGGAGCGGCCAACACAGAGACCGCATACGGCAAAACGGATTTCAACATGCAGGTGATCGGTTTTCCCAGCAGCCGCGGGCAGATACCGGTCATGCCTATGACAGGATACGGAGTGGGTGTGAACGCGGAACACGCCGAGGACGCGATGAAGGTTCTGGAGGTGATTCTCTCCGACGAGGCGCTCCGGGTATATGCGGAGACCAACAGAGTGATCTCCCCGTCCAAAAATGTGGAGGTGGAATGTGTTCCCGCCCTGAAGCCGCTGAATGACAGAATACAGGAGAACGTATATGTCCTTGGGGCAAATGCGGGGATGAAGATGGAGCAATGGGGAAATATCTGTCTGGTGGTGCGGCAGCTTTTAAACGGAGCCACAGTGGATGAGTGTATGGCGGAATTTGACAGGCTTCAGGAGGAATCTCTGGCGAAGTAAGGAATTTGATTGAAAGTTGAAGTAGGGTATGCTATGATAGAAACAATAGTTCACAGGAAAGGAAATGCTGATTATGAGTGAATTGGATAATATAACAGCCGGGGAAGATACAGGAGAACGGGTTTCCCGGAATTTTATTGAACAGATCATAGACAAGGATCTGGCGGAGGGCGTGTGTGACACCGTGCACACCCGCTTCCCGCCGGAACCCAACGGATATCTGCATATTGGCCATGCCAAGGCGATCTTGACCAACTACCTTCTGGCGCAGCAGTATGGCGGAAAATTCAATATGCGCTTTGACGATACCAATCCCACCAAGGAGGACGTCGAGTTTGTGGAGTCCATCAAGGCGGATGTGCAGTGGCTGGGTGCGGATTGGGAGGACAGGCTGTTCTATGCCTCCGATTACTTCGGACAGATGTATGAGGCGGCGGTGAAGCTGATCAAAAAAGGCAGGGCGTATGTATCGGATCTGACGGCGGAGCAGATCAAGGAGTACAGGGGCAGTTTTACCGAGCCGGGCAAGGAAGATCCAAACAGCGGCCGCTCCGTGGAGGAGAACCTGAAGCTCTTTGAGGAGATGAAGGAGGGGAAATATGCGGACGGGGAAAAGGTGCTTCGCGCCCGCATCGACATGACTTCCCCCAACATCAATATGCGTGATCCGGTAATCTACCGGGTGGCCCATATGAGTCATCACAACACAGGAGATGCCTGGTGCATCTATCCCATGTATGACTTTGCCCATCCCATAGAGGATGCCATCGAGGGAATCACCCACTCTATCTGTACCCTGGAGTTCGAGGACCACAGACCCCTGTATGACTGGGTGGTGAGAGAACTGGAATACCCCCATCCTCCCAAGCAGATCGAGCAGGCGAAGATGTATCTGAAAAATGTGGTGACAGGCAAGCGCTACATCAAGAAGCTGGTGCTGGACGGTAAAGTGGACGGCTGGGACGATCCCAGGCTGGTGTCCATAGCGGCGCTGCGCCGCAGGGGCTTTACGCCTCAGTCTATCCGCAGATTTGTGGAAATGTGCGGTGTGTCCAAGGCTCATTCCGTTGCGGACTATGCGGCGCTGGAGTATTGTATCAGGGAGGATCTGAAGGTGCAGGCTCCCCGCTATATGGCGATTCTGGATCCCGTAAAGCTGGTCATTGACAACTATCCGGAGGGGCAGACAGAACTCCTGCCTGCCGTGAATAATCCGGAGAACGAGGGGCTGGGCGGCCGGGAGGTTCCTTTCGGCCGGGAGTTGTATATTGAAAGGGAAGACTTCATGGAGGAGCCGCCCAAGAAGTACTTCCGAATGTTCCCAGGCAACGAGGTGCGCCTGATGAATGCCTACTTTGTGACCTGCACGGGCTGCGAGAAGGACGAAGAAGGCAATGTCATCGTGGTACACTGCACTTATGACCCGGCGTCCAAGGGGGGCAACAGTCCCGACGGACGGAAGGTAAAGGGCACTATTCACTGGGTGGCAGTACACACAGCCATTCCCGCCGAGATTCGTCTGTATGAGAATCTGATCGACGAGGAAAAGGCGGATGAGCATGGATCCATCTATGACGAGAGTGGGGAACTGTACCTGAATCCCAACTCCCTGGTGGTAAAACATGGGTATCTGGAGCCTGTATTCGCAGGGGCACAGGCATATGAGAGGTTCCAGTTTGTACGGCAGGGCTTTTTCTGCGTGGATGCCAAGGATTCCACGCCGGAGCATCCGGTATTTAATCGGATTGTATCGCTGAAAAGTTCCTTTGTACTGCCTAAATAATAGGTATTATCACCGGGATGAAAACTAAACACAGCATATTTCCGGAAAGCGCGGTGAACAATATACGGACGTCAAAGCGACCGGATATTGTTCACCGGTAATGAGGGCTTGTAGGAAATATGCGGAACTAAAAACAGCATATTTCCGGAAAGCGCGCTGAACAATATACGGGCGTCGAAGCGACCGGATATTGTTCACCGGTAATGAGGGCTTGCAGGAAATATGCGGAACTATAAATAAGAGAGGAAAGAAAATCATGGGTATATTTTCAGGACTGAAAAATATGGGACTTGGCGACATGGAGGGAAGCGATCTGTTTGCCGAGGAGGAAAAGGTAGAACAGGCGGCGGCGGAGCCTGCTCAGCCGGAGGAGAAGGATTTTATATATGATAAGACCTATACCTGTCCGGTGTGTGACAGCAGTTTTACCTCCCGCGTTATGAAGACCGGCAAGGCGAAGCTGGTGTCCATGGATCTGGACTTGCGGCCCAGGTATGTGGGGATCGATGCCACCAAGTATGATGTGGAACTTTGTCCGCACTGCAAATTTGCGGCTCTGACCCGTTATTTTACAGCCATGACGCCCGCTCAGGCCAATCTGATTAAGGAGCAGATCAGCAACAAGGTGAAGCTGCAGCCCCACACAGAGGATTACTATACTTATGAGGAGGCCATGGAGCGTTATAAGTTAGCGTTGGTCTGCGCTATGGTGAAGAAGGCGAAAAACAGCGAGAAAGCTTATATCTGTTTAAAATCGGCATGGCTGCTGCGGGGCTACCGTGAGGACCTGGAGAGCAAACGCCAGCTGCTGCCCCAGCAGAGGGAGGAACTGACCCAGCAGGAGATGGAATATCTGCAGAATGCCTTCAAAGGCTTTGTGGAAGCGCAGAAGAGTGAGAGATATCCCATGTGCGGCATGGATGAATACACCATGGACTATCTGACTGCGGCGCTGGCTTACGAGGTGGGAGAACTGGATACGGCATCCCAGTATGTATCAAGACTGCTGGCTTCCGCAGCCAACAATCGGGTCAAGGATAAGGCCAGGGATTTAAAGGAACAGATCGTGGCCAAGAAGAAGGAATCGGGAAACTAAGGTATGTACGATTTGACCGTGGAACTTCGTCCGGGCCGTGAGAAGTGCCTGTATGAACAGATTTATGAGTATATCAGACAGGAGATCAGAGAGGGGAAGCTGCGCCCTGGGGAGCGGCTTCCCTCTACCCGTTCTCTGGCGGAATATCTTCAGATTTCCCGCAGTACGGCTTCGCTGGCCTATGACCAGCTGCTGGCGGAGGGGTATATCGCCTCCCAGCCTTACCGGGGATATTATGTATGCCGGATGGAGGAGTTGTACCGGCTGGATACCGGAGAGGAGAGTGTGGCCGGGGAGGTGGAGCCCGGGGGAGCAAGGGTCCCCTGCGTGGTGGATTTTTCCCCCACCGCCACGGACATGTCCCGGTTTCCCTTCAGCGTCTGGCGTAAAATAAACAAAAACATCTTAAGTCAGGGCGGCGGCAGTTTATTCGTCCAGGGGGATGCCCAAGGAGAGTACAGTCTGCGGGAGACCATAGCCAGATATCTGCACTCCTCCCGGGGCGTGAACTGTACACCCCAGCAGATCATTGTGGGCGCGGGGAACGACTATCTACTGCTTTTGCTGGAAAAAATTCTGGGGCGGCATGTGCGGATCGCCATGGAGAACCCCACCTATAAAAGAGCTTATCAGATTTTTGGTTCCTTTGCCTATGAGATCACCACGGTGGATATGGACGAGTCGGGAATGACCGTGTCCGGCCTGCGCCAAAGCGATGCCACAGCGGCCTATGTGATGCCCTCTCACCAATATCCCACCGGAGTGCTTATGCCCATTGGACGGCGGCTGGAACTGTTGAAATGGGCGAATGAAGCGCCGGGACGTTATCTGATTGAGGATGATTACGACAGTGAGTTCCGCTATAAGGGCAAGCCCATTCCCTCCCTTCAGGCATCGGACACCCAGGGGCGGGTGATATACATAGGAACCTTCAGCAAATCCATTGCCCCGGCCATCCGTGTCAGCTATATGGTGCTGCCTCAGGACCTGCTGGAGCGCTATCGGCAGCAGTGCTATTTTTATTCTGCTACTGTGTCCAGAATTGATCAGAAGGTGCTGGAGGAGTTTATCGGGGAGGGATATTTTGAGCGGTATCTGAACAAGATGCGCAAGTGCTATAAGGAGAAACATGATCTGCTGCTGGAAGGGCTGGCGGATTTTGAGGCTGATTTCCGGGTCACGGGGGAGAACGCAGGGCTGCATCTGCTGCTTACCGGCAGGAGAGGGCAGACGGAGGACGAACTGATCGCGACAGCCCTGGCGCAGGGAGCCCGGGTCTATGGTCTCTCGGATAGTCTGGTGGGAAAAGCGGAGGAGCAGCCTGGTCGAACAGTGCTTTTGGGATATGGGGGACTGGGCCTTGAAGATATCAAAAACGGCCTGGCGCTTCTGCGCCAGGCTTGGCTGTAAACACGGTTATTCTTCCTTGGAATCTTTCTGAGCGGGGGTTTCCTCCTCGATGGAATCCTCCTCTGCGGCCTCGTCCTCGTCAAAGAACTCTTCCACATCCTTCTCTACTTTCTCTTCCGCATCGGATATGGTCTGGGACAGGGTGGTGAAATTCTCTTCAGCGCCGGAAAACTTCTCGGAGAGGGTGTTCATGGCATCGCCAACCTTCTGGACCATGGTCTCGGCGACAGCGCCTGCCTTCTCCACGGCCTTCTCAGAGGCTTCTTTAGCCAGGGACACATAGTTGCGGCCAGGGGTATCATCCTCCAGATCATCGCTGAAGTTATCGTAATCGTCGTCCTCCTCAGCGGCGGCGGGAGTGTTATCTTTCTTGACCAGGAAGTGATAGGCAACGGCGGCAGCAGTGCCGGCGGCAGCAGTAAAGAGTAAGAACTTACCAAATTTTTTAGCCATGGGGTTGCTCCTTTCAAAGTGAATCTTCTTTATATATTAAGTATTTTAATACTATTCTGTGAAAATGAAAAGAGAATATGTATAAAAACTTTATAAAAACTGGGGGAAGTAAAACATTGCAAGCAGATTCCGGGTGTGCTAAAATGTTTCCTCGAAGGATATGCTGAAAATAGGATTTTTGACTGCAAAGGGTATAACATGAACGGGAAATTTTTTGATCTGAAGAAGGAAAAACAGGATAGAATGATTAACGCTGCCCTGAAAGTGTTCGCGCTGCAGGGCTACCGTCATGCCAGCACCGACGAGATTGTGCGGGAGGCGGGCATCAGCAAGGGGCTGCTGTTCCACTATTTTACCAGCAAACTGGGTGTCTATGCCTTCGTTTATGATTATAGTGTCAGGTATATGATCCTGGAACTGGGAGCCAGAGTGCCGGCGGGGGAGAAGGACTTGTTCAATGTCTACAGGGCGATGGAACTGGCCCGGATGCAGGCCATGAAGGGGTACCCATATATGCAGCAGTTTTTAAATCGCTGTATGCAGGAGGATGTGAGCGAGGCTCTGCTGGCCACGGAGCAGAAGCGGGAGAGTCTGGCGGAGGAATATGAGAGGATACAGAGGCAGATCGACTATGAGGCCCTGCCTGCCGGGGTGGACGGTCCCAAACTGGAGCGGATGCTGCATTACACCGTACAGGGGCTGATGCGGCAGCGCTTCCTGGATGCGTCCTTCCAGCCGGAGATGCTGTATGCCGAAACTTTGGAATATATTGAGATGCTGGAACATATTGTAAAGAAATAAGGCCCATGGTTCAGGGGCCTTATTAAAATTTATTTGTTCATCTTGTGGGGCGGGTCGGCGGGATAGCCTCCTTTCAGTTTCTGCATACCCCGCTGTATGGCATCGCGGGAATTTTTCCAGTCCGCGTCCTTGTTCTGGTAGTCAAATTTCTCCACCATCCAGGATACGTCCTCGTACAAGCGCTCCATGTTGCGCTCCATCAGGGGCAGCATCATGTCGTAGAACTGCTTCAGAGCCTTTTCCGAAAGCCGTTCGTCCGCCGCGCTGCACAGGTCGCCGAAATGACTCAGGCAGAAGCCTTTGCTGCTTTTCACCTTTTCACGGAAATCTTCGTCCCGGCTGTACATATAGAAGAAGGTATCCATATAGCGGGAATAGTTGTCCTTGAAATGGTCGCAGATGTAGCAGGATTCGTTTTTTCGGGAGACCCACATGCTGATGGCGTTGCCGTTTACATTGCCCCGCAGCTTGTCTTTCAGGGAGACTCTGCCCGGGGTGAAGGAGGCGAACTGCTGCTTCATCTCCTTGATGGTCTTTTGGTAGTGGGTTTTCAGGATCCATGCGTTGCCCAGGGTGTTGCCGTAGTCAAACATCTTTTTGAAATGCATGCGGCAGAAGCCAGCCTTGTCTGTGGCCTCCCGGATATCGGATTCCATGTAGGAGCTGCTGTTGCCCAGGCAGAAGTCCATCACGTCCTGTTCCACCGCCCGCTCGATAAAGCAGAAAGGGCATTCATCGTGGGCTTCCATGGCATCGTTCAGTGGTATGGTGTAGAGTTGTTCTTTCATATGATAGGCACCGTCCTTTTCCTGTTTTTACAACAGTGTAATCCATTTTGGGGCTCTTGGCAATAATTCTTAAAAAGATGTTGCGAAGTTGTGAATAAAAGAAATGAAAATTTAAGATTAATTTTCTTGTATTTTGTAGAAATTGGGTCTACAATTTTATTATAAAAATTACGTGAGAGATGTGGTCGTCTTGGTATTCAGTAGTATTGAATTCTTGTTGTACTTTCTCCCGATTTTTATCCTGATTTATATGATTGTCCCGCAGAAGTTGAAGAATGTGGTTTTGGTGCTGGGGAGCATGGTCTTTTACGCATATGGAGACCTGTTCGGGCTGGGGCTTTTGGCAGTGTCCACTGCCGTCAATTATCTGCTGGCCAGGATGATTCGCAGGAGGTCTGGGCTGGTGGCCGCGCTGGCGGCGAACATCGGCGTGTTGATTTTATTTAAATATTATCAGGGTGGGGCGATGCTCCCTATAGGCATCAGCTTCTATACTTTCCAGATTGTCTCCTATCTGGTGGATGTATATCGCGGAGAAGTTGCGGCGGAGAGAAACTTTATAGATTTTGCGGCATATGTTATGATGTTCCCCAAATTAGTCATGGGGCCCATCACAAGCTACAAGGATCTTCGGAAGCAGCTGCACCGCCGCCGCTGTGACGCGGAGTGTATGCAGGACGGGCTGAAGTTGTTCATACTGGGCCTGGGCGGCAAGGTGCTGCTGGCGGATCGGCTGGCGCTGCTGTGGAATGAGGTGCAGGTCACCGGTTTTGAGAGTATTTCCACGCCTCTGGCTTGGATCGCCGCAGTGGCTTATTCCCTGCAGCTGTACTTTGATTTTGCGGGCTATTCCGTGATGGCCATGGGTCTGGGACGTATGCTGGGCTTTAAACTCCCGGAGAATTTCCGCCAGCCCTATATGTCCGCTTCTGTGAGAGAGTTTTATCGCAGGTGGCATATGTCGCTGGGGAACTGGTTCTGCAAGTACGTGTATATTCCTCTGGGCGGAAGCCGCAGAAGCGAGGGAAGGACGTTTTGCAACCTGTTGGCGGTATGGCTGTTGACTTCCCTGTGGCATGGCACTACCGGAAACTTTATGATCTGGGGAATGGGGATCTGTCTGCTGATCGTTCTGGAAAGGCAGATGGGACGGCTGTGGAAGCGGATGACCCAAAACAGGGACGGGGGCAAAGTCCCTATGATTTGTCACCTATATTTGGTGGCGGTAATCCCGGTGACCTGGATGTGCTTCGCCATTCCGGATTTGGAACAGCTGGGCATCTATCTGAGCAGAATGTTCGGACTTAGAAGCGCTGTGGCGATGTATGTGGGGGACTGGCAGAAAGCGCTTGGCGATTACGGTCTGCTGCTTGCAGCTGGCATAGTGGCCAGTACGCCCATGGTGCGCTGGATATACCAGAAGCTGGAGAAGAAATGGTTCGGGATGATCCTGCTGGCGGTTTGTTTCTGGTTCTGTGTACACAGGATATTGCTGCAGGGGGAGAACCCTTTTATGTACTTGAACTTTTAATGTCGGATAAAGGTGGAGGATGACCTTGAAGAGGTTTAAGAAATGGTCCTTTGTGATCCTATTGGCAATAACGGGCATAGTGTATTGCGGTATAGACAGGGATTTGCTGGAGATAACCCGCTGGGAGAGCCTGGTTCCCATGGTGGAGGGAAGTCCGGAGGATGACTGGAACTTACAGCAGGAAGAAAGCGTTTCCGCTTCTGGAATGGAAGGAGATATCCGGAACGGGGAAGCGGATCAGACCGGTGTCCCCGATCCGGGGACCCAGGGCGAAGAGCCTGGTCAGGCGCAGCCGGACGACCCGGAGAACATGGCCTCTCAGTCCCAGAATTTGACAGTTTCCGGGGAGCCGGAAGGGGAGGAAGTGCCTCCGGAACCCGAACCGGAGGTTGTCATAGGGAGAGTGGAGGAGGATTATTTTGCCGATGCCTTGTTTCTGGGGGATTCCAGGACCGTGGGATTGGGCCAGTACGGTAGTCTAAAAGATATTGCAACCTTCTATGCGTCCACCGGCATGACGATCTACAAGCTTCTTGGCGCGGAGATTGTGGAGATGCCGGAGCAGCAGAAAAAGATCACGGTGGAAGAGGCATTGCAGCATCTGAACTTCCGCAAGATCTATATCATGATGGGGATTAACGAGGTAGGTGGCGGTACAGCGGAGAGTTTTGCGAAAGCCTATGGTGAGGTCATTGCGCGCATACAGGAATTGCAGCCGGATGCGATTATCTATATCGAGGGTATATTAAAGGTTACGAAGGCCAGGTCCGACAAGGGGGACTATATTAACAATGAAGCAATCGAGGCCCGCAATGAAGCCATAAGCCAGCTGGCTGACGGGGAGAAGATCTTTTACCTGGATGTCAACCAGGCGGTCTGCGATGAGGACGGGGGCCTGGTGAAGGACTATACCTCTGACGGGGTGCATCTGAAGGCAAAATACATTACCCTGTGGGAAGAATATTTAAAAGACAACGCGGTTTTGCTTGACGGGACTTCTGGAGAGTCTACGGATCCTGCAGTGCCAGTGGATTCCGCTCCTACGGATCCTGCAGTGCCAGTGGATTCCGCTCCTACGGATCCTGCAGTGCCAGTGGATTCCGCTCCTACGGATCCTGCAGTGCCAGTGGAGTCTGCTCCTATAGATCCTGCGGTGCCAGTGGATCCCGCTCCTATAGATCCTGCGGTGTCTGCGAATCCCGATCCTATGGACCCTGCGGATTCCGCGCCTATGGCTCCTGCGGAACCAGCGGCTCCCATGGAAAACGGAGAACAATAATGAACATATGCTGAAAAGGGCTGCGAGGGGCTTGCTCACCAAGCAGCTTTTTTCGTGGGAAAAGGCAAACGGAGTTAAATCTTTTTAGAGGGAATTAACAGATCGGAAAGAGAGGAATATAGATGATTATTGATATGCATTGTGATACCGTCAGTGAAATCCGTCATCGCCGAACCGGAAAGGGAGAGGAGTGTGGGCTGCGGGAGAATAAGCTGCATATTGATGCCCGGCGGTTAAAGGAAAACGGTTATCTGCTCCAATGCTTTGCCCTGTTTGTGAGCCTGCGGGGCTGCGGAGCCATTGACGGACAAGGGTTACTGCGGCCGGATAATGCGTGGGCGGATCTGCAAAAGCTGTACCAGATCTACCAGCAGGAAATGGCCCGGAATACGGATCTGCTGCAACCGGTAACTGATGCCGGGGATCTGGGACAGTGCAGGCAGACAGGAAAGGTGGGGGCAATGCTGACCGTGGAGGAGGGCGGCGTCTGCGGCGGCCGTCCGGAACGTCTGGAGGAACTGTATGCCATGGGCGTCAGGATGTTGACTTTGACATGGAATTTTCCCAATGAACTGGGGCATCCCAATATCAATGCCTTAAACCGTCAACTGGGTTATCGAACTCTGTTTCAGGCGGACGAGGAACACGGTCTGACGGACATGGGACGGGTCTTTGTGCGGCGGATGGAGGAATTGGGGATGCTGGTAGATGTATCCCATCTGTCCGACAGGGGATTTTGGGATGTGGCGGAGACAGGAACCAGGCCCTTTGTGGCCAGTCATTCCAATGCCCGGGCGGTGTGTCCTTGTGTACGTAATCTTACGGATGAAATGATCAAAGCCCTGGCACAGCGGGGCGGTGTCATGGGACTTAATTTCTGTGCGGATTTTCTGCGGACCATGCCGGAGGGGGAGGAAAACCCCGGCAGGATGGGGGACGTGACGGCCCATGCCCTGCATATTTTCAGGACAGGGGGCGAGGAATGTCTGGGGCTTGGAAGTGACTTTGACGGTATAGACACCAACGAGGCTCTGCCCGGCGTTCAGGACATGGAGAAACTATGGGAAGCCCTGAAGCGGAGCGGATTCACAGAGAGGCAGTTGGATAAAATTTTTTACGGCAATGTACTGCGGGTGCTGGGCAATGTGATCTAAGGAATTGTCCAGTATCAACTTGTGTATTTGACTTGTCTAAATCCGCACAAGTTATTTTCGGACAGTTCCTAACTCTGGCGGCAGGCATCCAGCAGTTCCTGTATATCGGAAAAAGCGTATGTGGGTTTGTATTGGGTATGGGCCACCTCTTCGGGGGTGGCTTCCCCGGTGTAGAGGACACAGGTGTCTACCTTGGAGTTGATGCCGCAGGCGATATCCGTGTAGAGCCGATCCCCCACCACCAGAGTCTGGTCGTCTCTAAAGCCGCTGTCGGCCTGGCACAGGGATACCACCTTGGGGTTGGGCTTGCCCAGATACCGGGGGGTTTGGCCGGTGGAGGCGGTGAGCATCTGACAGATGGCGCCGCAGTCCGGAATAAAGCCAAAGTCCACAGGGCAGCACAGATCCGGGTTGGTGGCGTAGAAGGGTATATCCATTGTAGACAGTAGCTTGCAGGTATTGACCAGCTTCTGATAAGTCAGTTCATCATCGTATGCCGCCACAACGCACTGTACATTGGCATCCGGACTCTCGGTGATGTACAGCCCGGCGCTGCGCAGTGAAGCGATATAGGAGGCGGTGCCCAGCACAAAGATTTTATCCCAGGCGTGATGCTGCCGCAGATGGCGCATAGTCATATAACCGGAGGTGATGAATTGCTCCCTGCTGGTCTCCAGGCCGAAAACATCCCGGAATTTTTTAACGTAGTCCGCACTGCTCTTGGTGGAATTGTTGGTAATATAGTATGCTTTTCCCCCAATGGACTGGATGTAATCTAACATAGGACGGGTGCCGGGATACAATGTATCCCCCACGGCGATGGTGCCGTCGATATCAAAGAGAAATAATTTTTTTGCTGAAAGTGGTGTCATATGGTTTATCCTTTTCCTGATTTGCTGCTCCAATCTTATCATAAGTATTTGGGAGTTGCAAGCCAGATGTAAAGATTCATTCTTTAACAGTTCCTTATTGTGAAACGGAAGAGCCGGGGGTATAATGGAATCAGAAATGACTGAAAAGACCAAGGAGGAACTTTCATGAAACTGACCTGTTTTGCCAGGCCGTCCAAATTCTGGACCCGGCTGGTCATGATGATAATCGGAGTAACTGTACAGGGTTTCGGCTTGTCTCTGCTGATCCGGCTGGCACTGGGCACGGACCCCTGCTCCTGCCTGACCCAGGGCGTGATCAATTATGTGCCCATTAGTTTTGGCACGGCCCAGCTGCTGTGCCATCTGGTGACATTCGTATTTGTGCTGCGATTTGACATGAGCTATATCGGCTTTGGCACTATCGGAAACATGGTGTTTTTGGGATACATAGCGGATTTTTTTGGATGGATATGGGACGGTGTGCTGCCCCAGGGCTTTTTTTCTTCCCAGGCGGTGCGCTGGGGGCTGCTGGTACCGGTGTTGATCGTGTTCATTCTGGGGGCGGCCACCTATATGACGGCGGGGCTGGGTTCCTCCCCCTACGACGCCATGCCCTTTATCATTTCCCACAAATGTAAAAAGATCCCGTTTAAGGCCATCCGCATGATCTGGGATATCTCCTTTATGGCGGCGGGTTTCGCGCTGGGCGGGGATGTGGGCATTGTGACGCTGGGAGTGGCCTTTTTCCTGGGACCAGTGATTTCGTTTATGCAGAAGAAGCTGGCAGTGCTGTTAAAATGATTGCGGGAGGAAATTATGGGAGAGAGAAAATACAAATCATCTGTACTGATCAAACGGTTTTTACCTTATTATAGGCCCCATGTGAAGGTGCTTTGTCTGGATCTGCTGTGTGCGGCCCTGACCACCATCTGCGAGATTGTACTGCCCTTGATTATTCGGCATATCACCAACCAGGCCATGGAGGATCTGGCGCTGCTGACGGCGCGCACCGTGGGAGGGCTGGGGCTGCTGTACCTGGTGCTGCGGCTGATTGACGCCGCTGCCTATTACTATATGGCTTACACAGGCCATGTGATGGGGGTGGATATGGAGACGGACATGCGCCGTGATGCTTATGGACACTTGCAGAAGCTGTCCAACACCTATTACAACAACACCAAGGTGGGGCAGATCATGGGGCGGATTACCAATGACCTGTTTGATGTGACGGAGTTTGCCCACCACTGTCCGGAGGAATTTTTTATCGCCGGGATCAAGGGAGTGGCCTCCTTTATAATCCTGTGTACCATCAATGTGCCGCTGACCCTGATTATCTTCTGTGTCATCCCGGTGATGGTGGTGGTCTGCAGCAAGATCAATTTCAGGCTGCGGGCGCTGTTCCGCCAGCAGCGGCAGCAGGTGGGAGAACTGAACGCCCGGATTGAGGACAGCCTGCTGGGCCAGAAGGTGGTAAAGGCTTTCGCCAATGAGCATGTGGAGAATGCCAAGTTTGAGCAGGACAACCAGAAATTCTACCGGATTAAGAAGCGCAGCTACCGTTTTATGGGTATTTTTCAGTGTTCCACCAGACTGTTTGACGGCCTGATGTACCTGGTGACCATTGTGGCGGGAGGGCTTTTCGTTATACAGGGTTCTATCCGGCCCAGCGATTTGGTGGCCTATGTGATGTATGTGTCCACCTTTATCGCCACTGTGCGCCGGATAATTGAATTTGCCGAGCAGTTCCAGCGGGGCATGACGGGGATCGAGCGTTTTCTGGAGATCATGGATGCGGATATTGAGATTTTTGACGAGCCGGGGGCGGTGGATCTGGAGGAGCCCAAGGGACATATCGTGTTTGAAAATGTGAGTTTTGAGTATCCCGACGACCATAACCAGGTGTTCCGCAATCTGAATCTAAGCATCAGCCCCGGGGAGAAGGTAGCCCTGGTAGGCCCCTCCGGCGGCGGCAAGACCACGCTGTGCAACCTGATTCCCCGGTTTTATGACGTGACGGCGGGGGAGATCTATCTGGATGGGAAAAATATCAGGGAACTGACCTTGAAGAGCCTGCGCCGAAGCATTGGCGTGGTTCAGCAGGAGGTGTATCTGTTCTCCGGAACTGTCTATGAGAATATCGTTTACGGGCGCATGGACGCGTCCCGTCAGGAGGTGGAGGACGCGGCTCGGCGCGCGGGAGCCCATGAATTTATCATGGGACTGAAGGACGGATATGACACTTATATCGGCGAGCGGGGCGTGAAGCTCTCCGGCGGGCAGAAGCAGCGCATCAGTATCGCCCGGATGTTTTTGAAAGACGCTCCTATCATTATCTTGGACGAAGCTACCTCGGCGCTGGACAATGAGAGTGAATACGAGGTGGCCAAATCTCTGGCGGCGCTGTCCGAAGGCCGTACCACGCTGACGGTGGCCCACAGGCTGTCCACAATCCGGGGCAGCGACCGAATTCTGGTGCTGACAGAGGAGGGGATCACCGAGGAAGGCAACCACGATCAGCTGATGGCTCTGAAGGGGATCTATTATCATCTGTACCAGATGGCCAACGAGATGAAATAAGAACGCAAGGGTTTATTTCTCCACAAATACAGCGGTGCCTCCGGCAATGTGCAGGGTATTGTCCCTTATCTCGGCGGCATTGCCCACTTTATACAGGATTGCGCCGCTTGTATCAGGAATAGCGGCTCCCTCCCGGGAGGGGTTGATTACCACCCGGATGCGCTGACTGCCGGATGTCCGCTCATAGACAAGAGGACAGCCGTCTTGCAGAAAGGTGATGCTGCCTCTGCTTTGCAGGGCGGGGTGTTTTTGTCTGAAAGCGATAAGTCTCTTGACCTCGCTTCGCAGGGAACAGATATCTGCGGACTGGCTCTCGGCGTTGGGGCGGTCCTCGCTCTCATCCTGGGGAATGTACAGCTTTTCCTTACATGCGGAGGAAAAGCCTGCGTTCAGTCCCTTGTTCCACTGCATGGGGCTGCGGGAGCCGGTTCTGCCGTACCCGCCCTCCACGGAAACCAGATTCTCCACATAGCGCATCCCGATTTCATCTCCGTAATAGATGAAGGGCGCCCCCGGCATGGAGAGCAGGAAAGCAAAGGCAATCTTCATCTCCTCCGGGTCCAGTCGGCGGGCCAATCTGTCCATATCATGGTTCCCGGAGGGGATGCAGATCAGGCCCCGGTCGCCGACTTTTTCATAGTTTTCCCGGTAGGCAGCCACAAATTCTTTGGCGCTGCCTTTTCCCCTTCTGGAAAAATACGGTTCGTCACAGCGGAACAGGTCATTGTAGTGGGAAGGGCCGAAGTGCAGCAGGAAGTCCATGTGGAAGCCCCCCACCAGAGATTTATCAGGCTCGCCCCACTCGGAAACCATGGCTGCCTTGGGAAACTCCTTATCCAGGAATTGGCGGATATCCTGCCACAGGGCGATAGTGCCCTTCCCCTCCTCGTCATGTTTCACCAGTGATCCGGCCATGTCCACCCTAAAGCCGTCACAGCCTGCCTTCAGCCAGAAGCGCATAATATCCTTGAGGGCTTCACGGGTTGCCAGGGGGCCTTCTGCGTCCATGGCCTGCTGCCACTTGCAGTCGGGGGCAGGGCGGTAGAAGCCGTAGTTGAGGGAGGGCTGGTGAGAGAAAAAGTTCACTGCGCAGGATCCGTCTCTGTCAGAGATTCCACGGATGCAGCCCATTTCCTGGGGCTCCGCCCACACGCTGTCCGTCCAGATATAGCGGTCCGTGTATTCATTTTTCTCCGCTTTCATGGATTCCCGGAACCATGGGTGGGTCACTGCGGTGTGTCCCGGCACAAGGTCCAGAAGCACATGCATGTCTCGCCTGTGAGCCTCCTGAAACAGATTGACCAAGTCCTCGTTGGTGCCGTATCTGGGGGCTACGGTATAATAGTCCTCCACATCATAGCCGGCGTCCCCAAAGGGGGACTGGAAACAGGGATTGAGCCAGAGCGCCGTGCAGCCCAGATCTTTGATGTAGTCCAGTTTCCGTGTGATTCCGTTGATATCTCCGATACCGTCGGCGTTGGTGTCGTAAAAGGACTGGGGGTAGATCTCATAGAATATAGCCTTGTCCAGCCATATTGGTCCATTGTCCATTATGTTTTCCTCCTTTATAAATCGCTGCGCAACTCCTCCGTCATTGTGAGATTTTGCGTATTCGTTAAAGTTCTTATAAATATGATAATACTATTCACATAAAGCAAAAGCAAGTGGTTTTCGTTGACATAGAGTTGCGGAGATGATACACTAAGTACAGTTACATACGTTTTCAGATGGGGGAGTATTATGGGTACAGCGAAAGAGAAGTTTACTGAAAAGCAGCAGAAAAAGGCAGTGAAGCATTCCGGTCCCCGCAGGAAGCCAACCACAGAAGAGGGCAGGGGGGCAGGCCGTAGACTATCTCCCAACAGCCTGATGGTAAAAATGATAGGCGCTTTTGTAATTCTGAGTATCATGATCTTCCTGGTGGGCACGGTTTCCTACTCGGTGGCCAAGAATGTGGTCAGCGAGTAGGTGAAGGAGTCATTGGCAGAGACGGTTTCCGCCAAAGGAAGCTATCTGGAGGAGAAGGCAAGGCAGATGGAGCAGGCTGTGAGCCAGTTGAAGGTGGAGTAAATTTATACTTATGGTATAATGACAAATTTGCCAAAATATGCTATAGTAGGTGCAGAATAGAAATAGATTATATTAAAAAGGCGGTCCGAAGATGGGCCGGCCGGAAAGGATAAAGGCCATGTTAAGCAGATGTTTCATTCCAGGATACCCGAAACACGCAAGTTTCAAAGCGCTGAGAATATATCAGAGCTTTCATTTGCTATGCTTTTACAGGATAGAGCGAGAAGGGAAACGGCTGCAGAGCCTGGCCGGATGAGGTTTCGGGAGGGCCCGGAATAGATGCGTAGATGTGATAACCGCTTATCTTGTAGGAGATAGGCGGTTTTTTAGTTTGCGGCGATTGCGGAACTCAAGACAGCAAGAGTCCGGACAGTGCCTGGAATAAGTACTGGCCGCAGTATGGACAGAACTTATTCCACCGGGAGAGGTACTGGCAGGGCGATTGCGGAACTTAAAATAAGGAGGTTTAAAATGAGACAGATACCTGCCATCGACATGGTGGCAACAGGACAAAACATCATAAGGCTGCGGGATGCAAGGGGGTTGACGGTCAGGGATTTGCAGGAGATCTTTGGATTTGCCACGCCCCAGGCCATATACAAGTGGCAGCATGGCACGGCATTGCCCACGGTGGATAACCTGCTGGTGCTGGCGGCAGTGTTTGATGTTCATATAGAAGAAATCCTGGCGGTGCGCCAGATACAGGCGGCGGCCAGTGCTTAAGGCAGCGAGGCTGTGAAAAAAGCCCTTTGGGGCGCTTTCGGGACTTTTTCACAGCCACACAATGCCGCAAGGCGTAGGCAGTCGTAGTTCAATGGCAGAATGGCAGACTTTTAATCTGTAAGATGAGGGTTCAAATCCCTCCGGCTGTATTTTCCTGTATCAATTCTCCCGTGACCTGGCTGTGATTATCCAAGGAGCGGGATCGGTCTTAAAGGTATTGTTGCTGCCCAGCTTGGACACGGACACTTGGATTGTATCCACGTCATCCAGCCCCAGGGCGTTCAGCATGGCGGGCAGACCGGCGGCAGTCTGGAAATCCAGGGTATAAATCACCACATTGATGTTGGGATTGATGCCGGTCAGATAGGTCAGTTCCTGGTGGGTGCTGGCGGAGGCCACCAGGAACACCAGGGAGGGTATCGGGCAGTCTTTCATGCTTTCGGCATCCACATGGTCAATGATTCTCACGTTATGCAGGTCGAAATGAGCCACATTGTCTTCCAGGGTAGCCCGGTCGGCCTGACTGTACTCCACGGCGGTGACGGAACCTTCCGCGGCGATCAGCGCTGCCTCAATGGCGATGCTTTCACCGCCGATCACCACCAGGTCGTCCTGGGGGTCCACCGCCATCTTGTTCAGGATGATGGCCCGGATCTCGCTGCCCACATACTGAATGGAGCCTCTTTGCAGCAGTTCATTGCTCAGGCCGATTTTGGCGGTATTGCGGGCATTGGGATTGAGAATCAACATTCCTGCGGAGGCGTTTATGCCTCGATCGATCATGTCCTTGACCTGTTTGTGCAGGATCTGTCCGCTGGGATCCGAACCCTCATTATACCAGACCTCACATTCTCCCAGGCCCGCGTTCCACAGCCGATAAAAGATATCGTTGATTCCGGCGTTGGTAAACACCAGAGTGGTCTTATGCGCCTCCACTGTGGGAATCACGTTCTTATTTTTCTTGGTAATGTCAATGATCTTTACATGCTCCAGATCAATCGCGGTGTTCTGGGAATAGTATTGCAGCCAGGACAGGATCACGTCGTTGGTAAAAATCTGTTTTTCCATAGGTAGGCCCCCTTTTTTGTCTTTTTCTATTTGTCTAAATGTACAGCAGTTCATAGGTGTTAAGCAGGGTGCTCAGTTCCCAAAGCAGCGCTTGGTGGATCTGCCCATCAAAACTTCTGCTCCGATAGCTTCGGGAAGTGTTCCGTACTGCTACGTGGTTGTTCCCGACTGTAGTTGTAATGATAGCGACATAATATATACGCCTCTGTTATGGTGTTCAATATCTAATTCGATCAGATTTCCGGTCTGCATGTCCGCTATTCCATTTCAATGGTTCCGGGCGGTTTACTGGTCAAGTCGTAAAATACCCTGTTTACGCCCTTGACCTCATTGATGATCCGGCTCATTATCTTCTGCAGCACGTCAAAGGGAATCTCTGCCGCTTCCGCCGTCATGAAATCTACGGTTTTCACGGCCCGCAGAGCAACGGCGTAATCGTAGGTTCTCTCATCCCCCATGACGCCCACGCTTCTCATGTTCGTCAGAGCGGCAAAATACTGGTTTATCTCACGATCCAGGCCCGCGTTGGCAATTTCCTCCCGGTAGATGGCGTCGGCATCCTGCACAATTTTTACCTTTTCCTCAGTGACTTCTCCCACAATGCGGACGCCCAGGCCGGGGCCGGGGAAGGGCTGGCGGAACACCAGATTTTCCGAAATGCCCAATTCCAGACCTGCTTTGCGCACTTCGTCCTTGAACAGGTTGCGCAAAGGCTCGATAATCTCCTTGAAATCCACATAGTCGGGCAGCCCGCCCACATTGTGGTGGGATTTGATCACTGCGCTCTCACCGCCTAAGCCGCTCTCCACCACGTCGGGATAGATGGTTCCCTGGGCCAGAAAGTCCACTGCGCCGATTTTTTTTGCCTCCTCCTCAAACACACGGATGAATTCCTCGCCGATGATTTTGCGCTTCTCCTCAGGCTCCGACACACCCGCCAGTTTGCCATAGTAGCGCTCTTGGGCATTGACGCGGATGAAGTTCAACTCAAACTGACCACCCTTGCCGAAGATGGCCTCCACCTCGTCGCCTTCATTTTTTCTCAACAAACCGTGATCCACGAACACGCATGTCAATTGCCTGCCCACGGCTCTGGACAACAGGCCCGCCGCCACGGAGGAGTCCACGCCGCCGGAAAGCGCCAACAGCACCTTGCCGTTTCCAACTTTTTCCCGGATCGCCCTGATAGATTCCTCCACAAAGGAGTCCATGCTCCAGTCACCGCAGCAGCCGCAGATGCCCCGCACGAAATTGTACAACATCTTGGATCCTTCCACGGTGTGCAGCACCTCCGGGTGGAATTGGATGGCATACAGTTTTTGGTCTGTACACTCCGCCGCCGCTACAGGGCAGTTGGCGGTGGTGGCAATGGCCCGGAAGCCGGGCGCCATCTGGGCTATATAGTCATTGTGGCTCATCCAGCAGATGGTATCGGCCGATACCCCCGCAAACAGGGGGGAGGAGTCGTCCACATGGACCTGGGTCTTGCCGTACTCTTTTAACGCCGCGCGCTCCACACGTCCGCCCAGCGCCAGGGACATCAGCTGTGCGCCATAGCACAGGCCCAGCACAGGGATGCCCAGCCGGAACAACTCCGGTGAACAGGTGGCCGCGTTTTCCTCATAACAGCTGTTAGGACCTCCTGTGAGAATGATTCCTTTAGGGTTCATAGACTTGATTTTTTTCAAATCCGTCTTGTAAGAATAGATCTCGCAATATACATTGCATTCTCTGACACGCCTTGCCACCAGCTGGTTGTATTGGCCCCCAAAGTCGATGACAATTACCAGTTCCTTGTTCATGCTTGTCCTCCTTATTAGAGTTCAGTATTCCTGTTCCTGTCTTTTCTGAAATATATACCATTATACTTTTATCGTCCTGCAAAGTCAAAGAAAATTACATATATTTTGTGCCGGGAAAATATGCGTCACAAAAACCACCACAGATTACTCTGCAGTGGTTTGATTAGGTGATATGTGATTTCATCCCACATGCTGGTGCATGTATTTCTCCTTGGTTGCCAGCCCGCCCCGGATATGGCGCTCTGATTTGTTTACGTCCAGCACTTTCCGGGCCTCCTTTGCTAAGGTGGGGTTGATCTGCATGAGCCGGTCAGTCACGTCCTTATGTACAGTGCTCTTACTCACACCGAACTCCCTGGCTGTCTGTCTGACTGTGGCATTGTGGTCAACGATATAATTGGCAATGCTGATCGCACGCTCTTCAATATAATCCTTCAAAGGTAATCCCCTCAGAACACTTTTATACAGTGTATGAGAGAGACAAAGGAGTTATGCGCTTCCGTTGAATGAAATAATATTTACAGAGTGAATCCCAGTTGCGTCTTGTAAAATAGTAATGTGTACGTTATAATATTTTACAAGACTGGATTACTTGCACATCAAAGAGGACTTGATAATTTTGTGTATTTTATCGAAAAGGAGACCATCACCGATGAAACAGGACTTAATCGTAATTCTGGACTTAGGAAGCACACAGAACACAGTTATCGCCCGAGAGATCCGTGACTTGGGCGTGTACAGCGAGATTCATCCCCATGATGTCACTGTGGAGGAACTGCGGTCTATTCCCAATGTGAAGGGAATCATACTGAACGGCGGAGAGAACCGCATCGTAGACGGAGAGGCCGTGGAGGTCAGGCCGGAGTTGTATGGGTTGGACTGCCCCATGATTTCCATTGATTATCCCCAGTCAAAATGTGACACGCAGTTTGCAGGACTTCCGGACAGGGAGACGTTAAAAAAGTTCCTGTTTGAGGACTGCGGGGCTGAAGCAAATTGGAACATGAAGAATTTCATCGAAGACCAGATTGAACTGATCCGTAGTCAGGTAGGGCATAAGAAGGTACTGTTGGCGCTGTCCGGCGGCGTGGACTCCTCTGTGGTGGCAGCCATGCTGATTAAGGCCATCGGCCAGCAGTTGGTATGTGTGCATGTAAACCACGGCCTGATGCGCAAAAACGAGTCTGAGAGCGTCGTGAAAGTATTCCGTGACGAACTCCATGCCAACCTGATCTACGTGGATGCGTCAGAGCGTTTTCTGAGCAAGCTGGAGAATGTGTCTGACCCTGAGCAGAAGAGAAAAATCATTGGCGGTGAGTTTATCCGTGTATTTGAGGAGGAGGCCCGAAAGCTGGAGGAAATTGATTTCCTGGGACAGGGAACTATCTATCCGGACATCATAGAGAGCGGCACCAAGACAGCAAAAATGGTGAAATCCCACCACAATGTGGGCGGTCTGCCGGAAGATCTGAAGTTTGAACTGGTGGAGCCGTTAAAGCAGCTTTTCAAGGACGAAGTGCGGGCCTGCGGCATGGAACTGGGATTGCCCCACAATATGGTATACCGTCAGCCCTTCCCCGGTCCCGGCCTCGGCGTAAGATGCCTGGGCGCAATCACCAGGGACAGGCTCGAGGCGGTCCGTGAATCCGACGCCATCCTGCGGGAAGAATTTGCCAAGGCCGGGCTGGATAAGAAAGTATGGCAGTATTTTACTGTGGTGCCGGATTTCAAGTCGGTGGGCATGAAAAACAACGCAAGGGTGTTTGAGTACATGGTGATCATCCGGGCCATCAACACAGTGGATGCCATGACCGCCTCCGTGGAGAAGGTGGACTGGGATGTGCTGGAGAGGATAACGGAGAGGATATTGGCGGAGGTGGAGAATGTGAACAGGGTGTGCTATGATATGAGCCCGAAGCCGCCGGCTACTATTGAGTTCGAATAGTCGGAGGTGAGCCGCGGAGCCAGTAAAATCAAGGCTTTGCGGCTTTTTTTCTCTTTTTATTGCATTACGATTGCATTTTTTATTTCACTTCCTTGTGGTAAGCTGCGGTGTGTTGGTTGCTGGTATAGTCTGCAACGCTCTGGGTGGCGGGCGTATACTGAAGCACCCCGGTCAGC
>Ga0137308_100121_pt1 | contig 138755 bp, 107 predicted proteins | sample Inofrocosms_June_FD_97181 | JGI IMG/M metagenome (GOLD analysis project Ga0137308, IMG submission 97181) | Mouse cecal microbial communities from Vienna, Austria - N-Acetylneuraminic and N-Acetylglucosamine D2O microcosms_June | ecosystem: Host-associated > Mammals > Digestive system > Large... | reverse complement strand
ATAAAATATTTGTTGTTGAATTGTTAATAACTGCTTGCTTTTTTGCTTTCTTTGCTTTACTATTCATCTTAGATACCTCTTGTGTTCTTGAATTTTACCAACTATCGGGTCAGTAATAATTCAACTATACACGAGGTATCTTTTTTTATCAACTCCCTTTGCACTTTATATTATACAGGAAGCTTTCAGACATATATTTTTCCAGATTACAGTCTTTTTCAGCTCCATCTCAAAGTCCTGCCTGTTCTTCTGCACGATCGTTTGCAGCATCAGCCCTGTAAAAAAGGACTGGATCGCCGCGATCATGGTAAAACCGCATACGATCAGTGTCGGATAGTGGGGCACAAGGCCAGTTTTTATGAATGTGCTCATGACCGGTATAAAAAATCCGACTGCCAGAGCAGCCAAAATCAGGGCAATCCATCCGAAAAATCCCATCGGTTTATAGGTCCGATATAAACGCAGGATCATACGAAGCACCTTAATCCCATCGGAATAGGTATCCAGCTTTGACGAGCTTCCCTCCGGCCGGTCTTTATAGTTTATGACCACATTTTCAATATGCATATTCTTATCGGCCGCATGGATGCTCATCTCTGTCTCAATCTCAAAGCCCTTTGAAAGCACCGGAAAGGTTTTTACAAATTCATAGCTTAGTGTCCGGTAGCCTGTCATGATATCTTGAATATCATTCTTGAAGAGCACATTGATGCTCCTGCGTACAAAATAATTTCCCAAAATGTGGAATCTCCGTTTATTTTCTCTGGTATAGGTGGAAGACAGACGGTCTCCCACAACCATGTCTGCTTTTTCTGAGAGCACTTTATCCACCATTTCTGCAGCGGCTTCCGCCGGATAGGTATCGTCCCCGTCGGTAATCAGATAGCATTCCGCATCAATCTCTCGGAACATTCTGCGGATCACATTCCCCTTTCCCTGCCGGTATTCCCGGCGTACAACCGCCCCGGCCTCCTTTGCGAGCTCGCCGGACCGATCCGTGGAATTGTTGTCATATACATATATCACCGCTTCCGGCAGCGCACTCTGAAATTCACGTACTACTTTCGCAATCGTCTTACTCTCATTGTAGCAGGGAATCAACACCGCAATCTTATCCATACCATTTCTCACTCCTTCCACTATGTGCTACTTTCGGAAGCATCAGATGATAATATTATATATTGGAATTGGGTAAAAATTTCATTTCACGAATTCACTAAATATCTTTATTTTGCAGGTTTAGGAGGAAAATGTCAAGAGAAATCAAAAATGTTCCTGTACAAATTAGCTACGCTAATTGTATTCAGTTAAAAATGCAATTTTGTAAAACCTCATTGTCTGTAAGTGCTATTTTTGGTATAGTTATAATATAGCAAGTTCGTATCTATCTCATATTGACAGATACAAGATTTCCCCATGGCAGATAAATTTTGAGATATTAACGAACTGCGGAGAATGACAGCAGACTTACAGAGAGTCCCGAAGTACCATCCTGAGAGGGATACTTCGGGATCCGATTTGACTGGCAGGAGGGGCCTATGATTTCAGTGATCGTACCTGTATATAATACGGAACAATATTTGGGACGGTGTATGGATTCCATTTTGGATTCGGCATATCAGGATTTTGAAGTGATTCTGGTAAATGACGGATCTGAGGACAAGAGTCCTGAAATATGCTGGAAGTATTATGAGAAAGATAGCCGTATCAAGGTGATCAATCAGGAACATACCGGGGTGTCTGTGGCAAGAAATCGGGGAATAGAAGAATGCTGCGGAGAGTGGGTTGTATTTGTGGATTCAGACGATTTCATTTCAAAGGACTTTTTCACCAGGATCAGTCAGGAAAAATACCAGTGCTGTGACCTGTTGATTTTTGATTATCAGCGGCTGAAAACCAATCTGAGGAAAACAGCGAATACCAGAGGATGTGGGGATGGGAGAGAATTTGAATACCATGCAGGGGACAGGCAGCAGATGGCCGAGACATTTCTGAATGGGGTGCGGCTGACAAGAGGTGGGAATATGAACCTGTTTTCCCCCTGGGCTAAGGCGTATAAAAAGTCTGTTCTGGAACAGCATCATATTCGTTTTGACGTGAACCTTTCGATAGAGGAGGACAGGATATTTAATCTGGAATATCTGCAGCATGTGCAGTCATGCATATATATAAGGAAAAAAGTCTATTTTGTTGAAGTGCGTCCAAACTCGGCAACACGTGGTTTTTATTCGGATTTTTTGCAGAATGACACCAGATATCAGAAACAATTAAAAGATATCCTGGAGAGGCAGGGCGTGATATCAGAAGTGGAAGAGGCATATTGCAATAGTGTGCTTTCCTGTATGGCAGATGTGCTGATACGCGGTATATTCCATCCCTGCAGTCCCAGAGAGAGATACGAAAACTACAGTCTATGCAAGAAGATGCACAGGTATGGGATTTACAAGCGGGCACTAAGATACAACGGGAAGACCGGGGTGATACCAAGGCGCATACTCCTGTTCTTTTTCCGAAAACAATGCTGGGGAATCGTAATGCTGATATCGAAAGCTTGCTACAGGATACTGGATATGGCGGAAGAATTGTAACTATTTAGTTACATGTCACACTCTGATCAATCACCACGCTGACTGATCAGGAGGATATACCTAAAAGCTGTAACACTATTTATCATATTATTTAATAAACCAGCATATATTTTATTGTCTATTTTTGTTTTTGATGATAAGATATAAAAGGTGGATAGTTATGATACGTTTTTATAAGAAAGGTGACCTACAAATGATAGAGAAGGCAAAAAAAGTTGAAGATTTGATAAAAGTATTTGAACCATATCCCCTGATGGAAAATGATTCATTTGAAAAATTTTACGTAGATACCTATGCTGCCCGGGGGACAAATGCTGTTCAACGAATGTCCTATGGTTTGAAATTTTCACTCAATAAGGATATGAAAATTTTGTTTATGGGGCACAGAGGGTCAGGAAAATCTACAGAATTATTTTTGTTAAAGAAAGAAATTGATGACCAATTTGATGTTATCAGCTTTTTTATAGAAGATGAAGTGGATGTTGATAATTTGACATATATAGATTTTATATTTGCCATTATGTCCCAGCTTGTTAAATACATAGATGGAAAAAATGAATTGTTATTTATTGAGGATGATATAGATGAGCTATACAAATATTGGAAAGATGAGCAAATTATCGAAAAGGTTTATCATGTATCTGGAGAAGCAAGTGGAGGATTTAAATCTAAATTATCTTTCCTAAAAAAAGTATCTATTGAAGGCGGTGGTATTTTTAAAACCGGAGCTGAGACTAAAAAAACGATCAGAACCAAAATTGAACCTAAGATTGGATATCTGATACAGTTAATCAATCAAATTATAAAAAAGATAAATAATAAATTGGATAACAACGGCATTATATTTATAATTGAAGATATGGACAAGCTATCCTTAGATGCTGCACAAGAAATCTTTGTAAAATACAGGAGACCTATATTTTCTATAAAGGCAAGAATGATCTTAACTTTTCCTGTTTTTATGGCATATAATCTGCAGTATAATGCGATTAAAGAAGATGTGGATATGTGTCAGATGTTAAGCGTTATCAAAGTGAAAGACCAACACAAAAATGAGCTGGAAGAGGGAATAAGAAAATTAAAAGAAATTGTATATAAGAGATCGGATGAGTGCTTGTTTTCAGAGGATGCTTTGAAGTTTATGATCATAAAATCCGGTGGTGCGATTCGAGATTTATTCCAAATGATTCGTGATTCCGCTTATGAAGCTCTATTATGTAATTGTGATATCATTAAACTGGAATTTGCAAAAATTTCGTATCTAAGGTTAAAGAGTGAATATGAACGTTTGATAAGGAACGAAGATGATGTTGCTAAATTGGTTTCCATATATAATGAACCCAAACCCCTGACGACAGATGAAATTGTTATGTCATTATTATTGAGAGGTCTTGTATTAGAATACAATGGCGAACGTTGGTGCGGTATACATCCGGCTATAGAAGATTTTCTTACGGAAAAGGGTGAAATAAAATAGAATGCCGAAAATAAACAATATTTTTGATGTTTCGAAATTAAATTTATATTTAAAAAATACTGCCAGAGGATTTGTTTTGTTGACTGTTAATGAAAAACATTTTCAAGACGATCTGGTAAAGATTATATCATCCTCTAAAAAAACAGCCGTTTATAATTTGGAAGAATTTAATGTTCAATCTATTAAGTTAAATGATTTGAAAGAGGAATTGTTTATTTATAAATGTCTTAATTCAGATGATATATCTGTTTTGGGAAAAGTAAATCTTTCCAGAGATATTCTTTTAAAGGAAGAAAAACTGTTTGTTTTTATTGTTCCCAAATATGTCAGTGAATGTATTCAAAAAGAATATCCTGATTTATATAGTTATTTTATTTTAAAAGATTCTTATTTAATCAAGTATGAAAATTTTTTTGATTATATTTTACCTAATAAGGCGTATTTAAGAACAAAAACACTACAAAAAATATCAAAAGAAAACTATCATATCGATAAAGGGCAGGATTTAAATGAGACACTTGACTATTTTTTATATGCAAAAGCAGATAAAAAGGAAATAGAAGATTTGAAAAAATATATTTCTGATTTACTTCGTAATATGGATTTGAAGGAGGATTATAATTTTATTTATTATAATCGTGTATTATTAAAGTGCGCTGATGTACTATTAGTTCAGGGAGAATATAAGAATTCTCTTTATTTATTTCATGATATTTCTCGTTTGTTAAAGAAAAATACAAAAATGTATTACGATGCATTAATTGGAATGGGCGACTCTTATTTCCATTTGGGATATTATGAACAGGCACAGGCAATTTATGAACAAATCATTTTGACGATATCTGATTGTAATTCCATTACGGAAATAGAAAGACAAGAGTATTTTGATAAAATTATATATTTAAGGATTGTATTGTGTTATATTAAAATAGAAAATTATGAAGGAGTCAGTCCTTTTATAAAGTCAGCTGTTTTTACACCTTTAGAATCACAAATCAAGCGTTCTTCAGATTCTTTTGAAGTTTACTATAATTTTTTTGTGTTCATGCTCAGCTTCGATTCGAATGATTTTTATATAATGAATAAACTGTTGGATATTATGAAAAACGTACTAAAAGATTATATACAAGAAGCAATGTATCTAACGATTAAGGCCTGGTATGACGGAGTGATACAGGGAAATTTAAAACTTGCATTTGAGAATTCGAAAACAGCTTTATCAATTAAGAGAGAGCGATTTATAGAGAATGATATAAGGATTGCGGAATCTCATTATACGAATTCTGTTCTATATTATTTAAACGGGGATTACCAAAAAGCTGATAAGTGCTGTGATAAGTGTATCAATATATTGAAAAATTTTCCTCCCAAATCGAACCTGAGCGTGCTTGCTGTAAAATTAAAATGTAATATTAATATGGAGTGCTCATCGCAGAGCGGCCTGCTCTGCGATGAATGACGTAAAAGCAGGTTATGACAGGGAATCTTTGTACAGTAACTTCTGAATTTGACTGTTGAGAAAACAGATCCGTAAGTTTGTATTGCGGATCTGTTTTCGTTTGGAGGTGTTAATGGATACTTTTAGAATCCGGCTTTTGCGAATGGATGAGTAGGTTGGAGGCTCTTTAGAGCATCCAACCGCACAGTTGGAAGTTTTTTGTGGGATAAATAGAAGGTGACGGCGCATCAGACTGCGGAAAATGTACTTTATAACGAATATTGTTTGATATATCGAATTGCTGAGCGGCGTTTCACGGAAATGCTCGCTTTCCACACGCCATTGGAGCCCTGAAGTAAGGAATATTGTTGAAAATATATGAAAATTGTGTTAACATTTACTCGGTATTGAACGATAATTATAGTAGAGTCTGTTAGTACTTATACGGTGTCGTGCACTTGCTGAACGGCATCCGGTCATACAGTGACAGGGCGGGCTTGTCGCAGAGCAGGCCGCTCTGCGACAGTTCTTACCCGGTCAGAACTGCAGCTCGGAATGATACTTTCCAGGGAGGTCGGCAGAGCCATGCGGAACAGTCAATGGAATGAGAAGAAGGCATATGAATTTATAGAATCAGAACCAAGGCTCAGCCTGGACAAGGCGGAGGAGATTTTAAAAAATGTATATCAGGCAGCCGGGATATCTCCGCCCGACAACTGCGCGGAGATACTCCAAAGAGGCGTGGAACATCATTCTGAGTATAAAGATGCCTGAGTTTTACAATGTGTAATAGATTTTGGGTGATTTTTGCAATGAGGGCATACTTTTTCTAAATTTAGGAAGGATGCCTTTTTTGTTCGCTCAGAGTGTCCGGACAAAGAAAAGAATATGCGCATTTATTCCGAACGGCAGCGGACTCGTCTGCGGCAGAGCAGCTGCTGGCCAGAACGGATGCAAAAAAATATAAAGAAAATGGTGAACAGCATGGTTGTATTATTGATAGGCGGCGGCAGTGCGCTGATGGATGCGATGATCAGCAAACTGGCCAAGAACGGTCATCGTGTATACCTGCTGACAGGGCAGAAAAACAATCGTTCCTCTTATAAGAAGGTATTTGAAAAATATGATTTTCCGTATGACAGCGGGAGCATCAAGGATATTTTTGAGAGTACCAGGCCGGATGTCGTTGTCTTTATGGGGGCATTTGACACGAATTTTGACTGGAAGGAAGACGCCAGACAGGAGTCGGTCCGTTATGTGGCGGGAATCGTAAATCTCTTGTCTGCGTATAGTGTGGTCAAGGGGGGAAAGTTTGTATATTTCTCGTCCCATGAAGTATTCAGCAATGTATATATCGACAATGTTTCCGAGGACGAGCCGGTGTCTCCCAAGGGATTTAAAGCAATGGCCCTGGTTCAGGGGGAGGAAGCCTGTGAGAATTTCCGCAGGACACAGGGAACGGATACGATGATCCTCCGGTTTGACCATATGTACTGGGTGCCGGAAAAAGGAAAGACGGAGGACAATGACTGTTTTCGGATGTGTCTGGAGGCATTGAAAACAGGAAAGATTTCGGCAAATGAAAGAAGGGCATTTTCCATGATCTATATGAATGATGCTCTGGAGCTGGCTTACAGAGTGCTGTGCGAAGAGAAGCCGAAGCATTCTATGTATAACATTTCGTCCGCAGAGACGATCAATGAAAAACAGTTTGCCGAGAAGATCAGAGATGAGATGGGGGAAGGTGTATCGGTTGCTGACAGCGCTGTAGGCGCAAACAGTCGTCTGGTGCTGGATTGCGGCAGATATAAGGAGGAGTTCGAATATGAACTGTTCCATGATTACGACAATGGAATAAAATCTGTGGTTCATTTTATGATACGCCACAGCAATTCCTTTATTTTGGATGAGGATGAAGGTGCCGGTGTAGGCATGAAGATCTGGAACCATATCCGGAGGATCTTCAAGGCATTATTGCCTTTTGCGGAGGCATTGGCGGTTTTTGCGCTTGCATATTTTCTGGACGGCAGGGCGGCGGACAGCGAGTTCCTGGCAAAGCTGGATATTTACCTGCTGTATGTGCTTCTGTTTGCCATTGTACACGGACAGCAGCAGGCGGTATTTTCGGCGGTACTTGCGGTGATCGGATACTGCAGCCGGGAGATGGCGGACAGCTCCTTATTTGAAGTGCTGCTGGATTACAATACATATGTCTGGATGGCGCAGCTGTTTATTGTGGGCCTGACAGTGGGATATCAGAAGGATCAGCTGAGTTTTATCCGGGATGAGGGGCGGTGCAGAGTTCAGTACCTGAACGGACAGCTGCGGGACATCGAAGATATCAATGACAGCAACGTAAAACTGAAGCATAATTTTGAATCCCAGGTAGTGAATCACCGGGAAAGTCTGGGGAAGATCTATGAGGTTTCGTCCTCACTGGAACAGTATGGACCGGAAGAGGTGCTTTTCTATGCGGCTCAGGTGCTGTCCAGGCTGATGGACTGCAGGGATGTGGCAGTATATAACGTTGCCAACCGGGATTACGCAAGGCTCTTTTCCGCAACCTCCCCGGAGGCGCGCAGATTGGGAAATTCCATCAAGTATACGGGGATGGAAGAACTGTATAACGAGCTGAAAGAACACAGGGTCTATATCAATCGGAATATGGTTGAGAAGATGCCGATGATGGCAAGTGCGGTATACTCAGAGGATGACATGCAGCTCATCATTATGCTCTGGGGCGTTCCATGGGAACGTATGACGCTGGGCGAGGCAAACCGCCTGACGATCGTAGGCTATCTGATCCAGAATGCGGTCGTCCGTGCCAACCGTTATCTGGATGTGCTTCGGAATGAGCGTTACGTGGAAGGGACCAGCGTGCTGGAGGAGGAAGCATTTACCCATCTGGCGAAAGCGTTCTTTGACGCAAAAGATAAGGGGCTGACGGAGTATATCCTGCTGGAGATCTTCACCAACGGGTGGAACTATGCGCAGGCGGCAGACAGGCTGGGCGGCACGATGCGGCAGACAGACTATCTGGGGCTCTTCAAAGGCGGAAAACTGTATGCGCTGCTGCCGAATACCAACAAAGAAACTGTTGGCGGCATTATAGAACGTTTCCATGAATTAGGTTATACGTGCCGGATTGACGAGGAGGCAGTACTATGACCATGGCAAGAGATGAATACATCTTCCTGATCGTCCTGGCTGTCAATTTTATCGTGTCAGTGGTCTACCTGATCGCAGGGGTAGTGATTGTAGTGCCGGCCCGGGCATCGCTGGCGGATGAAAACGGCACGGAGATCTTATATGACAACAGGCGGACCTATGTGATCCGTTTCATTGAAATGATTTTGTGCCCGGTCATCGTTCCGCTGTTTTTTCTGATGGGGCATCTGTTTTATCTGTTCGTGTTTTGGAGGGAAGCGAACCTGGCAGATGTAGTTTTCAGCAAAGACCGTGTCAAAACAAACCAGAAAGCGGATGAGGAAGTAGAGCGCAATATCATTCCTCTGGAAGAGGCTCTTCTGGTGAATGAGAAAAAGGATCTGCGGTCGGTGTTTGTCAATGTGATGCGGGAAGATATCAGGAGCTCTCTTGCATCTATCACACTGGCACTGGACAGTGAGGACTCGGAGACTTCTCACTATGCGGCTGCGGTGCTGTCGGATGAACTGAACAAATTCCGGATGTTTGTACAGAAGCAGCTTCTGGAGATCCGGGAAAGGGAGCATCCGGATACGGAGTGCGAGGAGCTTCTGGTGGACTATATGGACCACATTTTAAAGCAGCACATTTTTTCTGATCATGAACAGCGGAAATATGTGTATGAGATGGCAGAGATGGCCGAACTGCTCTATGAGAAGGATGCTTCCAGAATCACACTCGAGAGATATGAGGCAGTCTGCCTGAGGATCCTGGAGATGAAGGATTATGAAAACACTGCAAAATGGTGCCGGCGTATGGAAGAACAATATCCGGAGGAGCTTTCTACATATACCTGTAAGCTGAAGCTTTATTTTGCGGATCAGGACAGGGAAGCGTTCTTCAAAACGCTGGATGCCCTGAAAAAGTCAGATGTGATCATTGACCGCGAAACATTGGAATTGATCCGGATCTTCAGTACAAGGAGGCAATAACGATGTCAATGTCTATTCTTTCCATATTGCAGCTCGCAGGGATATCGGCAGCATACGTTCTTGTGGTTCTGATGCTGCCCTGGCTATTTCTGCGCAGACGGCTTGCCGGCTTCGGCAGTGTGTCCGTGAGATTTATGATCTATTTCCTCACCGGGAATTTTTATATTATCAATCTGGTCTATCTGCTGCAGCTGCTTCACATATCCTGCTGGCTGACCCTGTTCTTTGGAACATTGGCTCCGTTTCTCGCAGAAGCTTATATAAAATACAGAGGATCTTTTCTGAGCATTCTGGAAAAAAGGCTGAACCGGCTTCTGCTGATCTTAGGCGGGGAGATCGGCAGAAAAACACTGCTTCTTCATATCAGAAGAGGGGTGACGCGGTTCGCCGCTGCCGCAAGAAAAAAGCGCAGAGAATTTATAAAAACGTTCGGGGCGGAGATTTTTCTGGTTGTTGGCCTGATCGTGCTTTTGCTCTATATGTATGGAACGAATGCGGTTAATGTGTACGGCTACTGTGCCTCTGATATTGTGCTGCATAATTACTGGATCAATGAGATGGGACATAACAATATCTTTGCGGATGGTGTGTATCCGTTTGGTATGCACTGCCTTTTGTATCATCTGCATGGATTGTTTGGAATCCATACGCAGGTCCTGCTGAGGCTCTTTTATGTGATACAGACGGTGATGACGCACCTGGTCCTGCTGGCATTCCTCCGGAGTGTGTGTAAATCCAGATATGCTCCGTACATCGGGATTATCATCTACATTGTCTCGAACAAATTTTACTACTATACCTATATCCGATATCATGCGACTCTGCCCCAGGAGATGGGCATGGCCTTTATCTTGCCGGCCGCTTATTTTGCGATGGCGTTCTTGCAGGAGACGAATTTTGCGTCCAGATTTGCGGGAAGAGGCGGCTCTGACGCGGAAGATGCCTTCGTGATGGAGGCAGGGGGAGGAGTTGAGCGGGAGACGGATGGCAGAGAAACAGGGAAGGAAAAAAAGAAGGAACGGGCGCTTACCATCCCCGGATTCTATCTGGCGTTATTTGCTGTCAGTGTTTCGCTGACATTGACCGTTCATTTTTACGATACGATGATCGCGGGCCTGTTCTGCGCCGCGATCGGTGCGGGATTCTGTTTCCGCGTATTTCGATGGAAGTACTTTAAGCGGATCGTGGCGGCAGGGATTGCCGGGATCCTGCTTGCCGTCTTGCCTATGGCGGCGGCATTTGCCACCGGTACCCCTCTGCAGGCCTCCCTGAACTGGGGAATGGCACAGATGCAGTCTTCCGCGCCGGGAAGTACACAGGCCTCCGGCGGAAGCGGCGGGAATGAGGGGCTTTCGGCACTGGAACATATTGTGGACAGGATGGATTATTTTGTGGCCTATGACATGAAGACGGCAGAGGTGATCGTGGGAAGCATCGGCATCCTTTTTCTGCTGGGAGCATTCTGGATCCTGTTCCGGAAGGTGAACTATGGGGCTGTGATCATATCCATCAGCATCTATATGGGAGCCATGGCTGTTCTGCAGGCTTCGGCACAGCTGGGACTGATCCAGATTCTGGAGGTTTCCCGTTATTCGGTTTATCTGGGATATGGGATCCCGGTTGTATGGAGTCTTTGTGTGGATGCCGTTTTGTTTATTTTGTTCCGAAAAGCAAAGGTGCTGAATTTCTGCTCTTTTGCGGCTTTGACAGCAGCCTGCGTTCTGACGGCGAAAACAGGGATGCGGGCGCCGGTATGCGTAAGTCCCTATGAGACGAATGAGGCCATGATCTGCCTCAATAATATTATACGGGAAAATAAAGACGAAGCATGGACAATCTGCTCTGCCAATGATGAACGTCAGATGCTGGGGGACTACAAGCTGGGGTATCACTACGAGATGATCAAATTTATACGGGATATGCGCTCGTTTGATAAAGACACTACTATCACGATCCCGACCGCTACGGTTTACTTTTTTGTGGAAAAGCTCCCGCTTCTGTACCGGGATTATATCAATACAGAAAAACCGGAACGGACCGTATCCCGGGAAGGGGCGAGAATGGCGATCTCGGAACGGCCGGGAATCCTGCCCTATATCGGAGATGACCGCTGGGTTACGATGTCACATATGTATTATTGGGCGCAGGCATTTCAGGAGCTCTACCCAAACGAGATGGAGGTCTATTATGAGTCGGACAATTTTGTGTGCTACCGTGTGAAACAGAATGGGTACAGCCTGTATAATTTTGCGATAGATTACGGATATAACGGATATGACAAGACAAAGAAAGATTAGGAGAGGGGAATATGATATCACGCCGGAATTTTTTCATAATTACATTATTAATGTCTGTTGTATTCTTTCTGTGTATGTTTATCAATGATTTGAGGGACAGATTCAATGATTATGGTGTCAACGGCTTTGCCACCGGGACGGCGGAGGATTATCCCTCCAAGGTCAATATCTATGTACCCGAGAGCCTGCGAGGAGACAGAAAATCCGTACTGGAGAAGACGGAAGGCGGAGAGGAGAATGAGGAAGTCCCTGTTTCCCGCGGAAAAGCTGTCTGCATCGGCGGTAAGAACGGGATCCTGCAGGAGGTCGTGAAGGAATGGGCAATCTATACCAAGCGGAATATTGCCGGGTATGCTTCCCTCAAATCGTATCATAAGGCGGAGAAGGATACGGCACGTCCGGAGATGCTGGTGATTGATTCCGGCGCGGTAGACTGGAACCGGAAGAGTGAAACGGAATTTCTGATGGAGCAGGTCAGAGAGGGAACCCATCTGATTTTTGCGACCCTTCCGGAGGTATCCGTGATCCGAAGGAACAGGCAGCTTCAGGAACTCCTGGGCATCCGGAAGGTAGAGCGGACGGAGACGACGGTGGAGGGGATCCACCTGTACGATGGGTTCCTTCTCGGCGGCGAGATGGTTTATAAGGCCGAGAAAAAGAAGGACCGGAAATATCAGGATATGGAGCTTACATTCCCCTGGTTCAGTCTGACCTCCGGGACAAAGGTCTATATGAAGGGGATTCCGGAGGACGAAAAGGTAGAGACAGAGGACTATCCGGTTGTGATCTGGCGGAAGAGCTTCGGGTCGGCATATGTATTTGCCGTAAACGGCGGATATATGGAGGGGATTGAAGGCTTAGGGCTGCTTTCCGCCATGTCTGCGGAGATGTATCCCTATGAGATCTATCCGGTCGTAAACGCGCAGAATATTGTATTGGCCGGGTTCCCCGGTGTGGCCGATGAAAATCGGGAAGAGATGGAGAAGCTTTACGGACGCTCTGTTAAGCTATTGTGCCAGGAAAATATATGGCCTGCAGTCACTGCGGCAGTACAGGATTATTCCATGGGACTGACCTGTCTGATGTCTCCTCAGTATGACTATTCGGATGACAGGCTTCCGGATCCAAAGCAGCTTACGTATTATATGAAGATCTTTCATGAAAAATCTGCGGAGATTGGTCTCTCGGGGCTGAACGTGTCGAATACGCCTGTGAAGGAGAAGCTTGCAGAGGATCAGAAATTCCTGAAGGAAGCGGCGGAGAGATTCCGGTTTGCATCCTTTTACGCGGGGGATATGGGAGAGAAGGAAACTCTGGAGGCTCTTCAGGAGGATATCCTTTCCTCCGTGAGGACTGTGGTTCGGGACTATGATGAGAAAGACATCAGCCTCCTGGGATACCTTACAGAGCATATCACGGAGCAGCGTGCGGTCATCAACGGGCCGGAGTATTCTTTCCTGCGGGATTTTCGAACCCGATGCGTGGAAACGGCGCTGGGGTATCTCAGTGTGTGCTGTGATATGGAGCGTATCGCATATCCCAGAGGGGACGAGGATTCGTGGGATGAGCTTTCCGTTGAATTTGTAAAAAATGTGGAAGCCTATGGGCGGAACCTGGAAGGTTTTTCCGGCACGACAGCAGCGGAATGCGATGAGAGGATCCGAAGCTTCCTGGCTCTGGATTATACGGAGAGCCGGAAAGGGGATACGATCCGTCTGCAGGTCAGCGGAACAGACGGAGCAGCATGGTTTATTTTCAGAAATTACGGCAATGACATAAAGGAAGTAGAAGGCGGAGGTTTTCAGGAGCTGGAAGAGGGCGTATATCTGATCGAAGCAAAGAGCAGCGAGATTTCGATCGTTCTTGAGCCGGCGGATGAGAGATTTTATTACTGACCTTCTGAAAGGAGCGATCAAGTGAGAGTCTGCATCGTTGTAGAAGGATGTTATCCATATGTGACAGGCGGCGTATCCAGTTGGGTGCACGGCTTGATCCAGTCTTTTCCGAAGCTGGAGTTTGTGATACTGGCAATTATCAGCAACCATTCCATGAGCGGAAAATTTACATATCAGATTCCGGAAAATGTGACAGAGGTACATGAACTATATCTGGAGGATGCTGACTGGAACCGGAAGGGCAGAAAAAAATTAAAGCTGAACAAATCCGAGTACCAGGCCTTCCGCAGCCTGGTGCATAACCGGCGTGTGGAGTGGGAATCGGTATTCCGGCTGTTTCAGGAAAAGCCGGTTTCTCTGGATAAGCTGCTGATGGGGGAAGACTTCCTGCAGATCGTAAGGGAATATTATGACCTGCATTACAGTCAGCTCGTTTTTTCAGATTTTTTGTGGACGGTACGCTCCGTGTATCTGCCGCTGCTGTTTACCTTGAAGATGGAGCTTCCGAAGGCGGATCTGTACCATTGCGTGGCCACCGGATATGCCGGTGTACTGGGCAGTATGGCGAAGGTGCTTTATAACAGCCGGCTGCTGATCTCGGAGCATGGGATCTATACCAGAGAGCGGGAGGAGGAACTGCTGCGGGCGGAATGGGTGCAGGGGGTATACAAGAATATATGGATCGACCAATTTAAGAAGATGTCGAAGCTGGCATATGAGAAGGCTGACCTGGTGACCAGCCTGTATGAATATGCCAGGGAGCTCCAGGTAGATCTTGGCTGCCCTGTGGAAAAAACGATGGTCACGCCCAACGGGGTTTCTGTAGAAAGGCTGAAAGATCTTCCCGGCAGGACGGAAGAGGACAAGGGAAAGATCAATATCGGCGCCGTGCTTCGTGTGACGCCGATCAAGGATGTGAAAACAATGATCCAGGCATTCAGCTTTGCCAAGGAGCGGGAACCGAGACTGAAGCTGTGGATCATGGGGCCCATGGATGAGGACGAAGGGTATGCAAGGGAATGTCTGGAGCAGGTGGAGGCGCTGGGGATTGAGGATGTGGTCTTCACCGGAAGGATTGATATCCGGGATTATCTGGGCAGGATGGATATGACGATCCTGACCAGCCTCAGTGAAGGGCAGCCTCTTACCATTCTGGAGGGATATGCCGCGCATAAGCCGGCCATTGCCACGGATGTAGGGAACTGCCGGGGACTCATTTACGGCGAGAGCGATGACTTTGGGGATGCGGGAATCGTGACCCATATCATGAACGTGGAGGAGATCGCGCAGGCGATGGTAGATCTGGCGAGGAACGAACCGCTGCGCCGTCAGATGGGCGAAAATGGTTACCAGAGGGTGATATCGGGCTACCAGATCGAGCATATGCGCAGAAATTACCGGAAGATCTACAAGGACTTTTCAGACAGCCTGGGGCTTCCATGGGAAGAATAGAGGGAGAGGAGGAGAAGGTCAATGGACGGCATAGGAGAGAAACTGAGTAAGATATTTGAAAAAAATTCGATCACAACCTATCTGATCGGGTTTGCCTACAGCTCTATGTCAACGGTGACTCCAATGTTCGTGATCATTATGAATATTCTGCTGATGGGGTACTTCTTGGAGTTCAGCAGTCTGGGGCTGATCGAGCGGGAATTATTTTCCTGTACGGTACTGTATATATTTATTTTTGCGCTTTTGACCTGCGCGCCGTTTAATTCAGTTCTGTCCAAGTATATGTCTGATGTGATCTATGAGGAACGCTATCAGGATATCAGGCCTTGCTATTACCTGGGACTCCTGATGAATCTTACCCTCAGCAGTCTGTTGGGCATTCCGTTCTGCCTGTGGGAGCATTTTGTCGGCAGGGTGGATGTATTCTATGTATTTACAGGTTACTGCGGCTACATTGCGCTGGTTCTGGTTTTTTACTCCATGATCTACCTTTCCATCGCAAAGGCCTATGAGAAGATTTCGCTGTTTTATACACTTGGGATGGTCTGGGCATTTTTCCTGTCTCTGTTTCTGAGATTTGTTTTAAAGTGGGGCATCAGGGAAAGTATGTTGTTCGCCCTGACTACAGGGTTTTTCCTGATCGCTTTTCTGGAGATTGCGGTTGTGAAGCGTTATTTTCTGGAGAACAGCAATCGGTATAGTTCCGTGCTGAGGTATTTCAGAAAGTACTGGCAGCTGGTGATTGCCAACTTCTGTTATATCCTGGGATTGTATGTCCATAATTTTGTATTCTGGACTACGGATATGAAGCTGGTGCTTGTCAGAACCTTCGTCTGCAACCAGCCCTATGATATGGCCACATGCCTGGCGATGTTTACCAATATATCCGCTACCATCATTTTTATCACCCGTGTGGAGATGTTCTTTCATGAGAAGTATAAGAACTATTCCGAATCGGTCATCGGAGGGCGCGGAAGAGACATTGACATTGCCAAGAAGGAAATGTTCCGCCAGCTGTCCTCGGAGCTGATGAGCCTGGTACGCATCCAGTTTATCATTACATCCGTGGTATATCTGCTGTGCGTGGTATTCCTGCCGAGATTTGGATTTTCTGATCTGACGCTCAGGATCTACCCCTGTCTGGTGGTGGGATACTTTATCGTGTTTTTGATGTATTCTGAGATTATCTTTTTGTATTATTACAATGACCTGACCGGTGCTGCGCTTACGTCATTCACCTTCTGTCTGGTCACGTTTCTGGGAAGTATCCTGGCAACGAGGATGCCGGAACTGTGGTATGGGATCGGCGTGGTAATGGGAGCTTTTTCCGGATGGACGGTGGCGTATTTCCGCCTGCGTTATATTGAGAGGCATCTGGATGCCCATATATTCTGCGTGGGTTCGCTGTTAAAGCCCGGAATGGGGACGCGGCCGCCCAGGAAGGTATACGATAAAAATGTACAAACGAGAAGTGAGGAGGCTTAGACATGGATGCCAATATGATAAGGATCGGAATTGGGCTTGTAGGAATTCTGCTCATGGCAGCCAGCTTTTTGATGCATTCCTATAAAAAGATTACAGTGAACTATACTGTGATCTGGGTATTGCTGGGAATTGTGCTGTTTCTGATTGGGATTGTTCCGGTATTCTCGGAATGGACGAGATATCTCGCGACAGGGACGGGGCTGGCATTTTTCTGCGTGGGAGCCATATTTTTGTTTGAAGAATTCCGGACAAGCGCGATGATCTCCCAATTGATCCTCAGGGAGCGTGAAATGGCCATGCATGTGGCTTTGCTTAACCAGGAAAACGAGGCGATTCTGAAAGAGCTTGACAGGCTGAGCAGGCTGGTGGGAGAGGACCATGAAGACAAGGAAGAATACAGTGAAGAAAAGTAAAATTCTGTTCGTTGTGAATACGTTGGGACGGGCAGGCGCGGAGACAGCCCTCCTGGAGTTGCTGAGACACTTGGACAGCCCGGAGTATGAGATCTCTCTTTATGTGATCATGGGACAGGGCGTGATGATCAATGAACTGCCGTCTCATGTAAGACTCATGAATACCAGGTTCAGCAATCAGTCCGTACTGACGAAAAAGGGAAAGCGGATCATGATGCGGACCGTATGTACTTCCTTTCTTCGGAACGGAGGATGGTTTCGGAAGCTGCGCTTTATTATGAAGAATTATACGTCCATGAGTAGAACCGGGCATGTTCAGCCGGATAAGCTGCTGTGGCGGATGATTTCCGATGGTTCTCCGCATTTTTCCGAGAGGTTTGATATGGCTGTCGCATATCTGGAAGGGGCTTCTGCCTACTATGTAGCGGAGCATGTGAAGGCTGACCGAAAATGTGCGTTTGTACATATTGACTACGAGAGCGCAGGATATACCAGGGAGATGGATCAGGGCTGCTGGGAGCGGTTTGATCGGATCTTTACGGTTTCCGATGAGGTGAGATCCCATTTCCTGGTGGTATACCCTGAATGTTCCTCAAAGACAGAGATCTTCCATAACTTGATTGACCAGGAAGGAATCCGGAAACGGGCGGAGGAAGAGGGCGGCTTTCAGGATACGTACCAGGGGATGCGGCTTCTGACTGTAGGGAGGCTGACATATCAGAAGGCGTATGATATCACGGTGGAGGCGATGAAGCTTTTGAAGGACGCAGGTCTCAGGGCAAGGTGGTATGTGCTGGGGGAAGGAGACCAGAGGAGTATGCTGGAGAAAAAGATCGCCTCCCTGGGGCTGAAAGAGGATTTTGTGCTTCTTGGAGCCGTAGCCAATCCGTATCCCTACTATGCGCAGGCAGACCTGTACATCCATGCCACCAGATTTGAAGGGAAAAGTATTGCCATTCAGGAGGCGCAGACGTTGGGCCGCGCGGTGATCGCTTCGGACTGCAACGGCAACAGGGAGCAGATTATAGACGGAGAGGACGGCATACTCTGCGAATTGACCCCGCAGGCGATCGCGGACAGTATTGCAGACCTTCTAAAGGATCACGAAAAGAGAAAACGGCTCGGACAGGCGGCCGCAAAGAAAACAACAGCTCAGAAAGAAGAGATCGAAAAGCTGCTCAGAGTCTTGCCAGGGGGACAAAGATCATGAAGAATAAAGAACTATTGATCATCATACCGTCTTATAATGAAGGGAATAATATCCGGAGACTGCTTATGCAGCTGGAAGCGTTGGAAATGAAGGATATCGCGGATATCCTGATCGTAAATGACGCCTCCACAGATTCCACAAACTGGATCGTAAAGGAAATGCAGTATCCCATGCTCTCCCAACTTTACAATATGGGGTATGGCTGCGCTCTGCAGACGGGCTATAAATACGCGGTGCGCAGGGGATATCAATATGTGATCCAGATGGATGGGGACGGTCAGCATGATGTGTGCAATATTCCGGTGATCTACCGGAAGCTGAAGGAAGCAGACGTGGACGGACGATGCCCGGATATCGTGCTTGGAGCAAGGTTTATGAAGGAGAGCTCTGACTTTCCGGTCTCCCTGCCGAAACGGATCGTCTATACGATGTTCCGTTTTCTGATTCGAATGATCACGGGAAATCAAATCGCGGATCCGACCACCGGATTGCAAGGATTAAGCAGAAAAGCATTTTTGTATTATTCGAAATATGATCACTTTGACGATAAATATCCGGACGCAAATATGATCATCCTGATGATTCTGACCAAGTTCCGGGTTGTGGAGATCCCGGCGGTGATGCATGCGAGGACCGAAGGAAAGAGCATGCATTCCGGGCTGAAGCCATTCTGGTATATGCTCAGAGTCATGTTCAGCATCCTGATCGTAGTATTCCGGGTAAAGGTGCTTAAGATGGATGCGGAGGTGGGACTTCTGAGCTCGGATAAGATCTGATATGCCGAAGAGGGTAAGACTCATTTGCCCTTTGATTTTCGAAAGAACAGTAGAGTCCTACTTGGGGAATATGGTAATATCCAGATGTCCGAGTGTATGTCCGTTGCTGGTAACGATGCCTCCATTGGCAAGATAAATCGGACTGCCGGAAATCGGGTCACTGATCTTGAGAGCGATATCATAGGAGCCTGTGGCATATTCGCGGAAATGGACAGGAAACGTAAGGGTGACCTGTTCCCCGGGAGCCCAGAAGCGGGTATCTGTTTGGACAGGGAGGGTAAAGGTCCTGTTCGTGGCCGCTTCCGTCAGAATCAGGGATACGTCAAAGGGGCGGTAGCAGTTGGAAAAACCGATATTCTCTAAAGTGACGGTCAGCTCCGCGGTCTTTTCCCAGGGGAGAGCCTGCGCGCATTCGGAGGAACGAAGAACATACCGGTATCCTAGATGCCTGGAAATATAGTCAAAACCGTTCATGCCGTGATACGGTGAAGCTTCCGTACAGAGCGCGGCCCGCCATTTGGAAAAAACGGCTTCGTCATAGGCGCTGTTGAGGTAGGAAACGCGTGCAGCCGAAAGATCCGTCACAGCAGCGGGAAAATCATTGTAGGGATTGGGCACCACGACTTCCCCTCCGTTGGGGACATAGGCGCATAAACGGTTTTGGAACGCAAGTTCATCCTGTCGGCTTCTTTTCTGATTGTATGAGAATTCACCGAAGTCGGAGTCGGGAGCATAGGTGCTCAGGTCCGTATCCGAGCCAAGCATGCCGTCATTGAACAGGCTGAGTCTGGATGCCAGTGATCCGTTAAAGGCCGCGGATCTGTCAATCGGTTCCTCAGAGTCCGCAAGAAGCCGCCACTGCTGGGGCGTGCGGACAGCCAGGAAGATTTCGGGATCCGTGACGGAGGCCAGGTGGCTTGTCAGAGTGATCATATCCTCATTGTTTGCATAGCGGGAGCCGTGCATCTCTCCCCAGGGACCGATGAAGATGCCCTGCAGGAGATAGACACAATCGGAATAACGATTTACGGCTTCTGATGTCTGCGATATATGTGTCAGGATCAGGGACAGATCCCGGGGCTCCGCTTCCAGCGCGTTTCCGTCCCAGTCGTAGAAAAAGCGGAGGATCAGCTGTCTGCCCGTGGACTGCCAGCTTTCCAGAACCTGATCGAGAAGGGAGAGACCGTAATCGCTGATGGGGCGGTCCGCATAGTTTTGCAGATTAAATTCCAGCAGCGCAAGGCCGGCCCGGTGTTCCTGATCAAGAATTTCGGACAGATCATAGGACGCAGTGTCAGAAAGCATGTAATTATGGATCTGATACCAGCCAATGTATGGGTTTTGAAGCTCTTCCGTAGATTCCGCACAGGTGTCAGGAGTGTAATTGACAAAACGCAGTGTCAGGAATAAGAGGAATATTCCGGCGATCAGGCAGATGCAGATTGTGGAAGAAACAGCGATCAGAAGTTTTTTTAATTTCATGGTCATGGGATTCCTGTCTTTACAAAGTTATTTTTAAAAGCAGGGACATTATATCACCTTTTGGAGAGAAAAGCTATGATGAAAAAAGTATCGGTTATCATTCCGATGTATAATTCGGAAAAATATATCAGACAGTGTCTGGATTCCGTACTCAGGCAGACATTCCGGGATATGGAGATCATCGTGATCGACGACGGTTCCACGGATCGGGGGCCAAAGATCTGTGAAGAGCTGGGGCGGACGGACGACAGAATCCGGCTGCACAGCCGGGAGAACGGAGGCGTTTCCGCGGCAAGAAATTATGGGATTGAGACAGCGGGGGGAGAATATCTTTTTTTCCTGGACAGTGACGACGTGATCCATCCGCTCCTGATAGAGAACATGGTCCGGCAGGCAAAAGAGCGGCAGGCGGATCTGGTGTTCTGCGGTTACAGGAAGCTGGAGGCGCGGAAACTGGATGCGGTATTGGGTACGGCATGGGAGGCGGAGGTGCCAGAGACGGCATGGGAGGCAGAGACATTGGCGGCAGACCGGAAGAAAGATATACGTGTCCGGTTTGAGACGGCAGAGGGAAAAGACGCGGAGAATTGGTTCCATATCCAATATGTGAATCAGCTGTCAGGGATCGGTGGGAAGCTGCTGCGCAGATCTGCCATCGGAGATCTTCGGTTTGACAGGCGCCTGACAAATGGAGAGGACACCCTGTTTTTGTACTACTTTATCCGAAATCAGATCCGGACTGCCTATCTGCGGAAGGACTGGTACTATTACAGGATCCATCCGGAGAGTGTGACACAGTCTTCAGCGACGCGAAGGGGAAAGCGATATTTTGAAAGCAGCAGAAGGATCCGTGACGAAGAATACAAAAGAGGGAATACGGATTTTGCGCTGACCTGGGAACGGTTTGGTATCGGGCAGATCGAGAAAAACTATGAGATGCTGAAAAATGCAGGGGATCAAAAGGGCTGCAGAAGCTTGAGAGAGCTTGCGGCCAAAGAGAGAAGGCATCCCATGTTCCAGCAGCTTGCCCTAAGTGAAAAGCTGCTGTATGACCTGTGCTTCTTTTGCCATTCCATCTTTGTCCCGGTCAACCGCCAGGTGCCCGGGCTGCTGAAATGGAAGGAGGCATTTACGATGGGAAAAAGGCATTCGGATATTGGGATCATTACGTTCCATTGTTCCAATAATTATGGCGCGATGCTGCAGGCTTATGGTTTGAAAACCTTTCTGCGCAGAAATGGGAAACAGACGGATATCGTCCGTTATGAGCCATTTTATATGACCGGCAGGCATTGGTGGATCCCTTATACGCCGATCAAGGGACTGAAAGGACGGATATGGGGAATGTTCAATATGTGGAATGAGTTCAGGATCCATCTGCAGTCAAAGGAGGACTTTTCCAGGCGGCTGAGTAATATGAACTATTTCAGATATAAGTACCTGGTAGATAAAAAGCAGAGAAAGGTCTTATCCTTAGCAGGCCTGAAAAGGCTGAAATATCCATATTATGTGGTGGGAAGCGACCAGATCTGGAATCCGGATATTACCTGCGGGCTTCGCAAAGCATATTTCGGCGCTTTTGATAATAAATGGAAGAAGAAAGTCATTTCCTATGCGGCCAGCTTTGGCGGGGCGGAGCTTGCACGGCGTCATGACAAGGAATTTGCGAAACTGGTCCGCCATCTGGATGCCGTATCTGTCCGGGAGGAAGCTGCAGTCCCGTATGTGGAAAGGCTTTATGGAAAAGAAGTGACAGCCGTTCTGGATCCAGTATTTTTCCTGAAAAAGGAGTCCTGGCAGAAGGTGGAACGGATTCCGGACAGAGTGAAGGACAGAAGCTACATTCTGGTTTATGTTACGGAGCCAAACGAGGCAATGTCGGATTACGTGAAGAAGCTCTCCCAAGAAACAGAGCTTCCCGTTATCGAGGTGCGTGCCGGACAGCTGGGGACCAATGCGGGCTTTGAAGTGGACCACACGGTAGGGCCTGCGGAATTTTTAGGGTATATCCACAAGGCAGAGTATGTGGTATCCAATTCCTTCCACGCAGTGGCGTTCAGTATGATCTATGAGAAGCAGTTTCTGGCATTTGTACACAGCCGCCTGGGAGCCAGGATGAGAAATATTATTGACATTCACGGACTGCAGGACAGGTTATGTGAAGAGAAACCGGGGATTGATATCCATGACAAGATAGACTGGGAGACTGTAAGAAAGAGGACGAAGGAAAGCGTGAGAGCATCCGGTGAGTTCCTGCTGAAACACTTGGAAACCGGGGAATAAAAGGTGCGGATATGAAAAACTTGTATGTGAAAAAGAAGGAATGCTGCGGCTGCGGCGCATGTGTTGATGTCTGCCGGAAGGACGCGGTTCGGATGGTCATTGACCGGGAAGGCTTCCGCTATCCGAAGATTGACGGGGGATTATGTGTAGACTGCGGACGATGTGAAGATGTATGCCCTATTAAAAAGCAGAGTCCGAAAAAAGAGGGGTCCCGGCAGTATTTTGCTGTACAGGCAAAGGACGAAAATGTACGGTATGCCAGTTCCTCCGGTGGAATGTTCCCGATCCTTGCGGAATATGTATTTCGGCAGCAGGGTGTTGTTTTCGGCGCCGCTTATGATAAAAATATGAGAGTGGTACACCGGGAGATCCGCAGCAGGGAAGAGCTGGATTCGGTGAAAAGGACCAAATATGTTCAGAGCAGTATGAAAGGGACCTACCGGAAGATCGAGACGCGGCTGAAAGAGGAGCAGTGGGTGCTGTTCTGCGGAACGCCCTGCCAGGCGGAAGGCTTAAGGCTTTATCTGAAACAGCCGTATCCAAGACTGATCCTGGCGGATCTGGTCTGCTATGGGGTGCCTTCCCCGGGAATCTGGGGAGATTACGTGAAGCACCTGGAAGAGAAGCATGGCGGAAAAATGACAGATTTTTCATTCCGGGATAAAAGGATGCGCGACAGCGGGCATACCTGTGCCTATGTGATCGACGGACAGGAGTATTTCGGCTCCCTATATGCGGATGAATATTGCAGGATGTACTTTACCAATCATATCCTGCGTCCGTCCTGCCATGACTGTAAATTCTGCACGGTGGAGAGGAACAGTGACATTACGATTGGGGACTTCTGGGGGATTGAGAAGGTGAAGCCGGAGATCGACGACGGTATGGGAACCTCGCTGGTCATCCTCCATACGGAGAAGGCCCGGGACATATGGGAAGCAGTCCGGGATGAGGTTTCCTGGTTTGCCTGTGAGGAGAGGGATGCGCTCCAGCCGCGGCTGACAGATCCGACAGAGGCAGCGAAAAGCAGAGGTTTGTTTATGACCTCTTACAGGATGCTGTCATTTTCACAGCTTCTGAGACTTCATAAGGTGCTTGCGTTAGGCAGAGCATTGTTAAAGAAGCTGAAGAAATAGATATCGCTGTGGAAGAATGGAGCAGCTGTGCAATGGAAGAACTTAAATGGTAACTGTTCGAAGCAGGATACCTTGATGAATCAAAGGGGAAATGATATGGCGGAAATGTTCAGATATTTGACAGGGATTTTGGACACAAGAGAGCAGAAGATATGGAAGGTATATGCGGTTTTCAGTTTGATCAGCCCGATTGTAGATATTTTCAGCTTTTCTGTGATTATTTATATCATCAATATTGTAGTGCGTGAAAACGGAGCGGATCCGAAGCTGACTGCATTTACCTTTTTTATGGTGCTTGTGTCCATATTAAAATGCCTTTTTGAATTGTATAAGAGCAAGATTGCGAATCGATTTGTGTATGACGGCGCGCAGAAGCTGTCTATGAAGATTTATGAACTGCTGATCAAAGAGGAGTTGATGGAGCATAATAAGAAGAGTGCCATCCAGGCGATGAATATTGTGCGCAATGATACGACAAACTGTATCCAGATCATTACAGACTTCATTGAAGCCGTGATCAATGGGATTACCATGGCGGGATTTGCGGCGGTGCTGATCTATGTCTCCAGGTGGATCGGGATCGCAAGCTGTGTGATCCTTCTGCTCCTTATGGCTCTGATTTTTTTTCGAACTCGAAAGAGGATGCAGGATTACGGGGAAAAGAGCAGGGCCTGTTCGATTAAGGCAAACTCCCAGATCACCATAGCCTACGGTTCATTTAAGGAAATGAAGATCGATGATCGATCTGCCTTTGTACTGAGCAAATATGAGGACGCGAGCCAGGCATTTGCACAGGTCCAGGGGGAATTCAAGTATAAGATCAGCAGTATCGCGGTGATTCTGCAGAATTCTATTATGGCGGCTATGTTTGTGATCCTTGCGGTGATCCTGGTGTTTGGGACGAACCTTGCGGCGATCCTGGCGCCCATGGTGGTGTATATCACGGCATTGGTCCGTATGCTGCCGATGGCATACAACATCCTGAACGGAATGAATAAGATCGAATTTGCGAAAAAGCCTTATGAGGCTGTGAAAGAAGCAATGGCGGATTACACCCGGATGAAGGAAGAGGAAGAACGCTCTGAAGCGGTTCGGCAGAAAAAGCTGACCCTTCAAAAGGGGGTTTCTGTCAGAAAACTGACCTTTGGATATACTGACAGGGCGCAGATATTTCAGGATGCTTCGATAGATATACCGGTGGGGTGCTCCATTGCGGTGATCGGAGCATCGGGCGCGGGAAAAACGACCTTTGTGGACCTGCTTCTGGGCCTTTTGAAGCCCCAGGGCGGCCATGTCTTTTTTGACGATTATGATATCGTGACCCAGTCGGACGAGGAAGGGCCGTGTAAGGCCAGCATGGGAGAAATGGTCAGCTACATTCCGCAGACGGTTTATCTGAACGGGGAGACGATACGGAATAACGTGGCCTTTTTTGAAGAGGAAGAGGAGATTGATGACGCGCGGGTGATTGAGTGTCTCAAATGTGCCCAGATCTGGGAGGATGTTCAGAACATGGAGGATGGGGTACATACTTTGATCGGCGCCAATGGAATCACTCTGTCCGGAGGGCAGAGGCAGAGGATTGCGCTGGCAAGGGCGCTGTATAAGGATTTTGAGCTTCTGGTTATGGATGAGGCTACGGCCGCGCTGGACATGGAGACGGAAAAGGCAGTTATTGATTCCATTCGCCAGATCAAGGAGAATAAGACGCTGATCATGGTGACCCACCACATGAGTTTGGCAAATGAATGTGACGTGGTGTACCGGATCGAAGATAAGAAAATTGTGCAGGTAAGATGATTGGAAATAATATGCAGAAGCGTTGTTTGCGGCGGTGATTCTGTATATAGAAGGAGGGGCGGATGGATCAGAAGCAATATGAATACAACGCAGGCCGGGTATCCATAGTGACTCCGGTCTACAACGGGGAGACGCATTTGGCAAAAATGTTGGATTCCGTGCTGGCTCAGACTTACCCGGATGTGGAGATGATCCTCGTGGATGACGGTTCAGCGGACGGTACGGTCAGAGCAGCGCAAAATTATAGTGAGAAATTTGAGGAAAAAGGGTATGGATACCGGATCGTCCGGGCAGAGCATAAAAATGCGTCCGCGGCGATCAACCGGGGGCTGCCCTTTGTGTCGGGGGAATATCTGATCTGGCCGGACAGCGACGACTATCTGGAACCGGAATCCATCCGACGCAGGGTAGATTTTCTGCGGCAGCATCCGCAGTATGCGTGCGTCCGGTCGCTGTCCTATTACTTTGACGAGGAGACAGGGACAAGAAGCGAAAAGGCGGACGAGCAAAGAGGAGACCTGAAAAAGCTGGATCTGTTCTGGGACATTTTAGAATCCAAAACCTTTGTCTGCTGCGGATGCTATATGCTGCGGACGAAGGCATTTTTTGAGGTGTACCCGAAGCGGCGGATACCGGAATATGATGTGGGGCAGAATTTTCAGATGCTGCTGCCGTTTATGTACCGGCATCAGTGCCCTACGATTGAAGAGGAGCTGTATGGGGTTGCGGTCAGGGAGGGCAGCCATTCCAGGACGGTATTGACCCAGGCGCAGGAAGAGAAAAAGTACAGGGATTATGAAAAGCTGGTGGATGAGATTGCGGAAAACTGCGGGATCACGGACCGGGAATCGAGAGAACGGATCCTCTGCTGGAAGGCAAGGCGCAGATATCAGATCGCCCTCAAGTACGGCCGCAAAAAGGCCGCGGCCAATGCGCTGGTCTGGCTGCACAGGTGCGGCGGATTCCGTGTCAGCGAAGCGCTCAAGGAGATCATCTGGCTCTATTGCGTGAATAGCTGGGTGGAAGAGAAAATTTATCCCATATACCAGAAAATCACCAGCAGGAAATAATAGGGCAGGCAGAGTCCGATGGGTTTTCAAGCATTTCTCTGCCTGATTGATGCAAGATTTTCTGGCATATCGAAGAAGACGATGATTTAGAAATCGTTTCCTTTCAGATGCCTGTAGCTGGCCCGGCAGATCAGATCTGCCATGCGGTAGCATTTCAGGCGGAAGAAGAAAACTAGGATTTTTCTCGGCAGTATCCCGCTTTTCAGGTTATACTTCATGGCCTTCCGGTAGATCGCATTTTTCTGCATTGCAGCGCACATCCGGCATTTTGTCCGGTAGGATCTGGGGCTTAAGGGGCTGAATACCTCCCAGATCAGGACGTAGGTCAGATTTTCAAGGCAATAAGATTCATATGCAGGTTCCAGAAGGGGGAGCATATGGCAGTGCTCTAAAAGCTGCTTTAACTGCCGCAGCAGCCTTGCGTGGTTCTTAAGAAGTCCGGACCGGAAGCCATGGGTCGCGGAGCCCATATGGATATCATAATAGTAAACGGGAATTGAGGCATATGCACAGGAACTGGCCCTGAGCTGGTACTCCAGATTGAACAGCAGGTCTTCCCCGACGGTCAGGCCGGGAGAGAAGCGGATGGAATACCGGTCGATGATGTATTTTCGGTAGGCCCTTGCACAGGGAGTTCGGAAATCGGCGCTTCCGCCTGCGTACAGGGGCTGCGGCACAAGGATCCGCCTGATCAGTTCCTGCATTTCTTTCCCCTGAAAGGTCAGGGTACGGACCGGATAAGCCGCAGAAGCCTGCCCTGCGATGTGCTTGGAAAAATCAAACAGCAGCAGGTCTTTATCCTGATGGATTTCTTTGGCGATCAGGCTCAGGAAATCTTTGGAAATGAAATCATCGGAATCAACAAATACGATCCATTCTCCGTGACAATGATCCAGACCGGTGTTTCGGGCGGAGGAAACGCCCTGATTTTTCTGATGGATGACTTTGACGCGGCTGTCCTGCCGGGAATATTCTTCGCATATGGCCGGACTGCTGTCGGTGGAACCATCGTTGACCAGAAGGATCTCAAAATCATCACAGGCAGAATGTAAGACGGAATCGATACAGCGGCGGAGATATTTTTCAGTGTTGTAGACAGGGATTATTATGGAAATCATGTTTTTCATCCTTTCGTTTGGGTGGAGAATGGAAGTTACAGGGCACGCCTGGTCAAGATATGACCTGTAACGAATGAGAATGTGTCATATACTGCGGACAGCATCCTCAGCTTCATATATTTAATATAATATAGCTGCTGTAAAAAAACAATGGTAAGATTACGAACTAAAATCGTAAATAGAAAGAATGAGAAGGCTGTATCAGTAACGGCAGGAATTCTTTTGTCAAAAAGAGGAACATATTTTATGAGGGGTTCCGGGAAAAGGAGCAGTGAATCAATTGGGTATAGATGAAAAAAAAGACGGAAAACAGTTGTCACAAAAAGGGACAGGAAAAAAAATCAAATACGGAATTATAGTTTTTATCGTATTGCTTTTGATCGGAGGCTTTGTGGTTACTATGAGGAGAGAGCCGCTGGATGAGCCTCCGATTGATAATCCGGATTACAGGATCGTGATCCGGACCAATGAATTTGCGGAGGTGTTCCACCCGGACATGGAGATTTCGGCAGTCGGGGGAATGACGCTTCACTATGGGGAAGAAAGCCAGGAGGTAGCTGCAGGGGAGATTGAGAAATTTACTCCAGATGATCCGAGATTCGAAGATGGTGAGGATAAGATCAGGATCACTGCCAACGATGGAGGGGAGATCACCCTGCACAGTATCCAGAGGGCATATGGAACGCCGTCTTATGCGGGAACTATCGAGCTGCGCCGGACAGAGGAAGGGCTGGTAGTGATCAATGAGCTCCCCCTGGAAAAATATTTATGCAAGGTCGTACCCAGTGAAATGCCTTTTTACTATGAACTGGAAGCGCTGAAGGCCCAGGCAGTCTGTGCGAGAAATTTTGCGTATAAGCAGATCATGAACCCCGGATATCCGGAATATGAGGCAATCCTGGATGACAGCAACGCGCGCTATCAGGTATATGGAAACTGTCAGGAGGATGCGTTTGTGAATCAGGCGATCGAAGAGACAAAGAATCAGGTCATGCGTTACAAAGGCAGGCTGGTTACAACACTTTATTTTTCAACCTCCTGCGGATATACGACAGGACTGGAGGCATGGGGAACAGAAGAGGACGAGGCCAGCCGATATCTGAAATCCGTAGAGGTAAAGGGAGACGATGGAGACTATGAGGCAGAGATTCCGTGGTATAGATGGGAGATCCGGATTCCTGTGGAGACATTGTCGAGTCAGGTGAGCTTAAATACGGAGACGGACATTGGCACCATTCAGGATATCGAGATCACGAAGACCGGGGACGGCGGGATTGCGCTTGAAGTCAGGATTACCGGCGACAAAGATACGGTAACAGTGGAAACGGAAAATAAGATCCGGAAGGCTTTGGGCGGTACAGGCGCTGAGGTTGTAAGACAGGACGGATCTGTCGAACCAGGTACAGCAATGCTTCCGAGCGCATTCTTTACGATTGAAAAGGAGGGGGACGCATTTGCGGTTTCGGGAGGCGGATTTGGACACGGAATCGGAATGAGCCAGAATGGCGCCAATGAGATGGCAAAGAAAGGGAAGAACTGCGAGGAAATACTGAGTTTGTTCTTTTATGACGTAAAGGTTGAAACGGAGGAATGATTGTAAAATGTTTACATTTGTAGTTACATGCTATAACCAGGCGGAGGTTGTGACACATGCCCTGGAAAGTATCCGATATCAAATCTGCAGATTCGGAAAGGATCAGAAGTTTCAGCTGATCGTGGCGGATGACGGATCGGAGGATTCAAGCTGTGAGGTCATAGAACAGTGGATTACGGGGAATAGGGATATTTTTGAAAGGGTGGACAAGCTCTTTCGGGAGAAAAACGCCGGAATATGCAAAAATTATGCGGAGGCTTTAAGAATTGTAAAAGGAGACCGCTTTGTTGTTCTGAATGGTGACGATCTGTTTTCACCATACAATTTATTTGGGGTTACGGATCTGCTGGATGAATATGATATCGTATGCACTGCGTTTATAAAATTTACCGGTTCCGGTGATATGATCCGAACCTATGCTACCTACCTGGATGTGGTGCTGCAAAACTTTATCCGCGGGGGGATTCTTCGCCGTTCTATAAAGCTTGGCTGTGCGGTCATGGGGACGGCAGTGTACCGGAAGGAGCTGCTGACGGAAGAGGTATTTGATTTTATCCTGCGTTTCAGGACCGTCAATGACCGGGCCTGCTTTCAGAAGATCGTGGATGATCATGAGGAACTCAGGGTATGCTATGTGAATCGGCCGTTTATTTTGTACCGGATATCGGAAAATTCGATTTCCAATTTTAACAGTCCAAACAGGCGGCTACATAATCAGGAGGTTGCGCAGCTGTGCCGGGAGGAACGAACGTCAGAACAATCCGTTTTTTTCAGGGTAATGCTTTATCTACAAGAAAAATCTGCGGCAGTCAGGGCAAATCCAAATTATTTTGTGAGACTGATGCGTTTTTTTTCACCATATTATTTTATTATGCTGTGGTTATTCCTGAAAAACTATCGGGAGATTGTCAGGATGGAGCATGAACTGATTGATCCGTTCTGGAAGCATTGCAGTGATTTTTCATCTAAAATAAAAAAACGTGCTGAGAAATCTGCATGTTGCAGCAAAAATAAGGATCATCTATGAAATTTTAATAATTATGTGAACTTGCGGTGAACCAGGTTACATTACTGGAAGGGATGTGCTATACTGGACAAAATAAATCGAAGGAAAGGGGAGAGTAAAATGTTAGATGCAAAAGATTTAAAAGCAATCGCGGAATTGATCAATGCTCGGGCGGGGGAGACAGAGAAGCACCTGGAATCGTTGATTGACACGAGAATCCAACAGACGGAAGAGCTGCTCGACACGAGAATCCAACAGACGGAAGAGCTGCTCGACACGAGGATCCAACAGACGGAAGAGCTGATCGACAGCAGAATCCAACAGACGGAAGAGCTGCTCGACACGAGAATCCAACAGACGGAAGAGCTGCTCGACACGAGAGTCCAACAGACGGAAGAGCTGCTCGACACGAGAATCCAACAGACGGAAGAGCTGATCGACGGCAGAATCCAACAGACGGAAGAGCTGATCGACAGCAGAATCCAGCAGACAGAGGAGAGCTTCAACGAATCACTGGATACCCGGACAAGGCAGCTTGAGGAGCTGATTGATACCAGAATCACTCAATCAGAAGAATTTTTAATGGATGAGATGGAGCGGTATGACAAAAAATATGAAAAGCAATTCGATGATGTGAAGCAGCGTCTGGGAGCGCTGGAGGGAGTCTACCGTATGACGAAAAATGAAACAGAAACCATCAATCTTTCTCTGAGGCTAATTGAAAACTTGGATAAAAGGGTCACGAAGCTGGAGGCCAGAGCCGTAGTTTAAAGTAAGAAATCGTCCCTGAGGAGAATGGCTATGCGTGATTGGATAGATGCTTTTGAAAAACGAAAGACAAATATTGGTTTTCGGGCTGCAAAACTGACGGAATCCACGGCAGAGATGTCCAATCCTGCCAGAGGCTGGTATCAGATACATACCTTTTTGGCGGAACAGGAACCAGACTTTGAAGAGCTGCGCTGGTGTCTGCATCCGAAGGATACTCTGGCATTCCTGTTGATTGACATCGGGCATTTTCGGGACAGGGATCTGGATCAGGAGGTTTTGGACCGGATTTGCCGGATCTTTAAATTTTTTTCGGAGAGATCCTATGACTGTATTGTAAGGGTAGTCTATGACCATGAAGGAAAGGCTCTCCTGCGGGAGCCTTCCTTTTTTTCGCAGGTGGTGTCTCATCTGGGGCAGATTGGGAAGCTGGTAAAGGAGTTTACGGATTCCATCTATGTATTCCAGGGAATGCTGGTAGGCAATTGGGGAGAAATGCATTCGTCCAGATTTTTATCCGAAGCACGGCTGCGGCAGATGGCGGAGATCTTGCGCCGTTCTAGGGGGGAGGAGACATATCTGGCCGTCAGACGCCCGGTATACTGGAGGATGCTGCATGAGGAACAAAAAAGAAAAGGAGCGGCTGCGTCGGACGATATGGGGATTTTTGATGATGGAATCCTTGGATCGGAGAGCCATCTGGGAACCTTCGGCACAGAGAGCAAGACAGACGCGGCATGGAATGAACCGTGGAAACGGGACGATGAGCTTTCCTTTGAGACAGAGATCGGCAGGGCTGCGCCCAATGGAGGGGAAGCGGTATATGGCGGGAACTATCTGCAGGAGCTGACTCCGGAAATGGTACTCGATACACTCTGTCAAATGCAGATTACGTATTTGAACAGAGCCCATGATACGAGAATGCTGGAGGTCTGGAAGGAATGGAAGTACCCGGGAACCGGGGTATGGGAAGGAAAAAGCTTTTATGATCATGTGAGCGCGCATTTGGGATATCGGTTTCTTGTCCGGAAAGTCTATGCGGCATTCCAAAGGAAGCATCACGTATACTCTGTAGAAATTGAGGTCGAAAATACAGGTTTTGCGGGATACTATCAGGAAGCGGAGATTCGTCTGGAATATACGGATAGCAGCGGCACGGATTCTTTTGAGGTATTGGAAAACCGGATGAAGGACTGGAAAAGCCGGGAACACAGAACACTGGCTTGTACGATAGAACCGGGGGATGGCAGACTGTATGTCACGGCAAGGCGGAAGAAGGACGGAGCGATGATCCGTTTTGGAAATGTATCTGACGAACAGGGAAGGGTACTCCTGGGGGAGATCACAGGTCTGTGGGAAAGGAATCAGAAGTAAGGATAATACGAAAGGACCGGCGGATTATAGAAAAAAACTATAATCTGACCGTCCTTATTTTGTTTTCCAATTAGACGCAGATGAAAATAAAAGTTATACTGATATTTAGGGTGTATTCGGCTATCAGGCAGTAAAAAATAAGGTGGGAATGAAATGTGAGAACGAAAAAATTACAGCTTGTGGTAACTTTTCATACCACGGCGGACGCAATGGCGATGGAGCAGGCCTGTAAGGAGCGTCAGGCAGACGGACGGCTGATCCCGGTTCCAAGGGCAATCTCCGCGGGCTGCGGGCTGGCCTGGTGTGCAGGCCTGGAGAGCAGGGAGATGCTGAAAAACGTGATGGAAAGCATCGGCATCCGGGAGCAGGATATGCATGAGTGTCTGGTCTGAGTGGTAATGCCTGAAAATATGAGAGAAGGAACAGGAATATGATTTATTTGGATAATGCCGCAACTACGCTGCAGAAACCAGGACAGGTTGCGGAAGCGGTGGCGGAGGCCATTTGTTCCCTGGGAAATGCGGGACGCGGGGTGCATGAAGCGACCCTGGGCGCTTCCCGGGTGATCTTTGATGCGAGAAAGAGGCTGGCGGATTTTTTTCATGCGGAAAGCCCGAAGCAGATCGCATTTACCATGAATTCGACGGAAAGCCTGAATACGGCCGTCAAGGGGACCCTGGAGAGTGGGGATCATGTGATCACAACGGAGCTGGAGCACAATTCGGTACTCCGCCCTTTATATGAAATGGAGAAAAAGGGTGTGGAGCTTACCGTGATCCCGAGTGATGAAAAGGGACGGATCGACGTACAGGATTTTGAACGTGAGATTCGGGGGAATACACGGATGATCGTCTGTACCCACGGCTCCAATCTGACGGGGAATCTGGTGGATATTGCAGCGGTTGGCGAGACTGCGCGCCGGCATCGGGTGCTCTTTTGCGTGGACGCCTCACAGACGGCAGGGGTATTTCCTATCGATGTGCAGGAAATGAAGATCGACATCCTTTGTTTTACCGGGCACAAAAGCTTATTAGGGCCCCAGGGAACCGGCGGACTGTATGTGCGGGAGGGCGTAGAAGTCCGTCCTCTGAAAAGCGGAGGCAGCGGCGTCCAGACATACCGGAAGGAGCATCCGCCGGAGATGCCCACCGCACTGGAAGCGGGAACCCTGAACGGACATGGGATCGCCGGACTCAACGCGGCGGTGACGTATATCCAGGAAATGGGAATGGATGTGATCAGGAAGCGGGAACAGGAGCTGATGAGGCGGTTTTATGACAGGGTGAAAGAAATCCCAGGAATCAAGATTTATGGAGACTTTTCAGAGCCGGAGCGGTGTCCGATCGTGGCGCTGAATCTGGGAGAGTATGATTCCTCGGAGGTGAGCGACGAGTTATTTATGACCTATGGAATCGCCACCCGTCCGGGGGCGCACTGCGCGCCGCTGATGCACAGGGCGTTGGGGACAGTGGAGCAGGGGGCGGTACGTTTCAGCTTTTCCCATTATAATACGGAAGAAGAAATCGACGCTGCTGCAGATGCGCTGCGTGAACTGGCAGAGTGAATACTGTTGTTGCGGGCACCTGGTCAGGGCGTGAACGGAAACGGCGCGGCCGGTCACACTGCGGAACGGCAGGCAGCAGACACGGCCTGATATCAATATACAAAAAATAAAAGATATGGAGGATTTTAAAGATGGAAAAAAAGATAGTAGACGCAAGAGGACTGGCATGTCCTCTCCCGGTGGTAAACGCGAAGAAGGCTGTTGGGGAATTTCAGGAGAACGGTGTTCTGACTGTGCTGGTGGACAATGAGATCGCGGTGCAGAACCTACAGAAGTTTGCGTCTCAGAAGGGGCTGCAGGCTGCGGGTGAGAAGAAGGGCGAGAAGGAGTACGAGGTGACCATTCAGGTAGCCGCAGGTGTTTCGGCAGCTTCCGCTCCGGCAGAGGAAGCGGAAGAGGAGGAGATCAGCTGTAGTCCGGATGCGAGGAAGAAAGGGCTTGTAGTGGTCCTGTCTGCAAATGTGATGGGGGGCGGAGAGGAAAAGCTGGGCAAGGCGCTGATGAAAGCCTTTGTGTTTGCCCTGACCAAGCAGGACGCGCTTCCAGAGACGGTGATGTGCTACAATTCGGGGGCATATCTGACCTGTGAGGGATCGGATTCCCTGGAAGATTTTAAAGCGCTGGAAGCGGAGGGCGTCAACATCATGACCTGCGGGACCTGCCTGGATTTCTACGGGATCAAAGAAAAACTGGCGGTAGGAACTGTGACGAATATGTATGATATCGTGGAAACGATGGAAAACGCGAAATCCGTGATCAGGCCATAGAGTTGTGATAAAGAAATGATCCGGCTGCCAATTGCAGCCGTCAGTATATCATATGCAGAAAAGCCGGCGGTGACGGGCTTTTTGCATGGAAGGCAGGATGAAATCATGAACAAGGAATATCATATAGGAATAGATATTGGATCTACCTGTGCCAAGCTGGCGGTCCTGGATGAGAATCAGAATCTGATTTTTAAGTCCGTACAGCCTACTGGGTGGAGCAGTGTGGATACGGCGGAATCCATCCGTCAGAAGCTGCTGGATGAGGGAATCAATGCGGAGCAGGCGTCCTGTGTAGCTACCGGATACGGAAGGATATCCGTGCCCTATGCGGACAAAATGATCACGGAGATCACCTGTCATGCACGGGGGGCAATGTGGCTCCACGGCGGAAGTGAGCTGGTGGTCATTGATATCGGCGGCCAGGATACGAAGATCATCCGGATCGAAGACGGCCGGGTGAAGGATTTTGTGATGAATGATAAATGTTCTGCGGGAACAGGGCGTTTTTTGGAGGTCATGGCAAATACGATGGCCCTGCGTCCGGACGAGATCTGTGAACTGGCGCGGCAGGGCGGCGGCACTGCGATCAGTTCTATGTGCACGGTCTTTGCGGAGTCAGAAGTCATCAGCCTGATCGGGCAGGGAGAAAAGAAGGAGAACATCGCATTTGCCGTGGTAGAGTCCATCGTGAACAAGGTGGTCTCCCAGAGCAGCAGATTGGACGTCCGCGGCGCGGCGGTCTGTCTGACAGGAGGGCTGTGCGAGTGCGCGTATCTGCGGGAAAATCTGTCTGAAAAGCTGGGCTGCGAGGTGCAGGCGAAGCCGGAGGGCAGATTTGCGGGGGCCGTGGGCGCGGCGCTGAGTTTATAGAATAGAAGGTTTACTATCAAAACACAGATGACGGATAGGAAAGGCGTCAGATGTGCAGATTGGACTGAAAAAATAAGGAGGAATACAAATGGAATTGATTCAGGATTTACCAGAGGTATTTGAAGAATTTGCGGAGCAGAGGAAAAATTCCTTTTTAGCGGTCAAAAAGTTAAAGGAGAAAGGCATTCCGGTGGTCGGCGCATACTGTACCTATTTCCCGCAGGAGATTGCGATGGCGGCGGGGGCGGCAACGGTGGGGCTGTGCTCCACATCGGATGAGACGATTCAGGAGGCGGAAAAGGATCTTCCCAAAAATCTATGCCCGCTGATCAAGTCAAGCTATGGATTTGCGAAGGCAGATAAATGCCCGTTCTTTTATTTTTCAGATGTGGTCGTGGGAGAGACGACCTGTGACGGCAAGAAGAAAATGTATGAATATATGTCCGATTTTAAGGATGTGTTTGTCATGGAGCTGCCGAATACACAGAGCGAAGAGGCATTGAAGCTGTGGAAGAGTGAGATGATCCGGTTCAAGGAATATCTGGAACAAAAATTTCAGACAGAGATCACGGAGGAGAAGCTCCGGGAAGCGGTGAGACTGCAGAATGCGGTTCGCAGCTCCATGAAGCGCTTATATGCGGTTATGAAACATGATCCGGCTCCGATCAGCGGATATGACTTGTTTAAGGTACTGTACGGGAGTACATTCAAATTCGACAAGACTCTGATTCCAGGAGAGATTGACAGTCTGGTGGAAAAGATCGAAAAGGAATACAGAGAAGGAAAGATGCAGGGAAAGAAGCCGCGCATCATGCTGACAGGATGCCCTGTGGGCGGGGCGACGGAAAAAGTGATACGTGCCGTGGAAGAGAATGGCGGTGTGGTAGTTGCTTACGAGAACTGTACAGGGGCAAAGACCTTTGACAAGCTGGTGGACGAGGACGCGGAAGATATCTATGGCGCAATCGCGGCGCGGTATCTGGATATTGGATGTTCAGTTATGACACCCAATAAGAACCGGCTGGAGCTGGCCGGACGGCTGATTGATGAGTACAAGGTGGACGGCGTGATTGAGATGACGCTCCAGGCCTGCCATACATATAACCTGGAGACACTGGGAATCCGCAGATTTGTGACACAGGAGAAAAAGCTCCCTTATATCAATGTGGAGACCGATTATTCCCAGCAGGATGTGGGACAGCTGAATACGAGAGTTGCTGCATTTATCGAAATGCTGTGATCCTGCATTCAGCCCCCACATTATAATTAATATCTACATTTCAACCCGCAGCCTTTCTACAATGCTCTGTTTTTCCAGATTCTTGAAGCACAGGTACGGGATCAAAACCGCAAGTCCGATCAGGATCGGAGTGCAGATCGCCAGTGGCAGCAGGGTGAAGCGGAAGGTGGAGTAGCCTGCGGATGTGATCGCGCGGACGATCACCCCTACGGTCAGGCTTCCCAGAAGATAGGATGCCGCCAGGGTCAGCCCTGCATAGTAAAAGCCTTCATAAGTCAGCATGCCGCGGAGCTGCCGTTTGGTCATGCCGATGCTCTGGATCATGGCAAATTCCCGCTTCCGCGAGATGATCGCAGTGACCATGCTGTTGACGAAGTTCAGAACCCCGACCAGCGCGATGATGATGCTGATGGCATATCCCATGACCGCAGTGGCGCGGGTCTCTGCTTCATACTGCGCGATCAGGCTTTCACGGAAGACCAGATTCATGCCGGGAGCGGTACGCTCCTGATATTCACAGAGCATGGCAGCCGCCTCATCCAGCCCTTCGTCCGCCACATTAAAAAAGAATTTCTGCAGATTGCTGTCCGGCCAGATCTGCGTATAGGCATCGGCGGATATGATCAGCGGAACCTCAAAGGCATTGGCCCTTTTTCCTTCACACATGGGTGTCAGCGGTTCCAGAACCGCCATGACGGTAAATTCCCGTCCTTCGATGGAAACCGTTTCTCCCACAGTCCAGGCAGGAGGATCTGACTCAAAATCATGGACTGCCGGCCCGATCGCCAGTGCATAGTCTCCGGAGGCAAATTTTTCCGAATCAAAGGTTCCGCTCAGGATATAGGGATCTCCCACGGCCGCATCCAGGATCAGGCCGTCGGCGCCATACACGGTGACCGGCACGTCTTCCCCTTTCAACGCCCGGTCGCATTCCTCCTTCCACTGGGGAAAGGTGGGATCTATGGACGCAAAATCATCCAGCCGTTCCCGGGTATAGTAGGAGCGGATATTCTCGCAGGCGCGATCGCTTAAAAGCATGGGAATCTGCCGGGAGTACAGCCTTCCGCTTTTTTCAAAGGCTTCCATTTCGGACACCCGATCCACCAGCTCCTGCTGGATGGTATTGCTTTCCGGATCGTAGCCGCCTGCGATCTGGTTGGTGGCATCGTCAATCTGGAAGTCGGCAACGCACATATCAATCAGATATTTTTCCACGTCAAAGCTGGCGTTTTTCGCATAGAAGAAGCTCATCAGCACCAGTCCCAGGGTCAGGGAGGTGATGACCAGGATGGTCCGCTTCCGGTTGCGGCCAAGATTTGACCAGGCCATTTTGGAGAGGGAAGCGCCGGTCTTGGATTTCTTTACCTGGCGCTTGACTTCCGTGTCCGCATCCGTATAGCGCAGCGCTTCGATGGGAGACACCTTTCCGGCCAGCCTTGCGGGCAGCATGCAGGAGATCATGACCGTGATCCATGCAAACAGCGCGGAGCCTATGAAAATGACCGGATTTGCGGACAGTACCGGCCGGGCGCTCTGATCGGCGATCAAAGCCGGGATCAGCAAAATACCCAGAATGTAGCCAAGGATCAGGCCCGCCGGGATGCCCAGCAGGGATAGGCGGCTGCTCTGCCCGTAGATCAGCTTTTTGATCTGCCGGGTCTCCATGCCCAGAGTTTTCAGCTTTCCGTAAAACTGGATATCCGACGCGACGGAAATCTGGAATACATTGTAAATGATCAGATAACCGGCCAGGAATACCAGGATCATGCCTGCGTACATGGGAAGGCTTTCCATAAATATGCTCCACTGTGTTTCCTCGTTATAGGCCAGGACTGTTTGAAATTCCACGCCGGAGACGCCGCATTCAGCCAGGACCCGGTCGGTGTGTTCTTCGATATGCTTACTGTCCGCAAAGGTTATGCCCATCATCCGCAGGCCGCAGATCTGGCCCTCGGCAGGCTCTTCGATACCGGCGCAGGCTTCCAGCGCAAATTCCTCGCTGACCCAGGCCATGCTGGCATATACGGAATGATTCCGTTCCCACCAACCGCAGAGTGTGAAGGTGCTGGATGTGACCTGATCGGAAAAGATGTCTTTCCGCCATTCCAGAGTGACCGTTTCTCCCAGCTCCAGGGGGATTCCCAGCTGATGCAGAGTTTCGGTATCCAGTGCGATCTCATTTTTCTGCTCCGGCATATGTCCGGTTTCGGGATAGGAGAAGTCGTCCTTTGCGTACTGATCGCTGGCATAGCGGATCTCCACCTGCCGTCCGCCCAGCCGTTCATTTTCCGCCAGGCCCAGGACAATGGAGCGGCCGTAGGATCGGACATCTGGGTGCGCCGCAAGCAGTTCAATCTGCTCATCGGTGATCTGCTTGGCGGTAGTATGGGCTTTGGTGCCGGACTGCCGCAGGTACATTTCCGTAACATTTTTAGTCAGGCTCTGCGCCAGCGTGAATAATGTGGTAAACATCATCGCAGTCATCGTAATGGCCAGTACCGCGGCCAGATTGCGGCCTTTATTTTTCTGAAAGCTCCGGCTCGTCAGGGTCCGGATCATGGATTTTTGTTCCTTCATGGCTTTGAACCTCCCCTTCCTATTCGTGAACTCTGCCGTCTTCAATGTGGATGCATCGATCCGCCTGCTTCGCGATCTCCGGATTATGGGTGATCATCACGATGGTCTGATGAAACTTCTGGCTGGTGAGCCTTAAGAGCTCGATCACCTCATCACTGGTTCGGCTGTCCAGGTTGCCGGTGGGCTCGTCGGCCAGGATGATGGCAGGCTTTCCCGCCAGCGCCCGGGCGATGGAGACACGCTGCTGCTGTCCGCCGGAAAGGGTATTCGGCATCTGATAGAGCTTCTTCTGGATTCCCAGGAGGGAAACTACCTCTTCGATAAATACTTCATCTGGTCTTTTTCCGTCCAGCTGAATGGGCATCACGATATTTTCATACACATTCAGGATTGGTACCAGGTTATAATTCTGGAAAATAAATCCGATGGAACGGCGGCGGAATACGGTCAGATCGTCGTCCGAGAGATTGCTCAGTTCGAACTTGTCGACCTTTACGCTGCCGGAGGTGGGTCGATCCAGCCCGCCCAGCATATTGAGCAGGGTGGATTTTCCGCTGCCGGAAGTGCCGATGATGGCGACAAACTCCCCTGGTTCCACGGAAATGCTCACGTCGTCCAGCGCCCTTACGATATTCGGTTCTTTGCCGTACTGCTTGATTAAATGTTCAGTCTTTAAAATACTCATGTTGATTTGTCCTCCTCCCAATCCGGTCTGACCGGAAATAATCTGATTGATACGGTGCGTATACAGATTTTGCAGTAAAGGTATGTTCTGCTTTAGAAATCACGTTCCTGTTACGGTTTCCATTATATCCGGGAACTAAAATGCCGCAACATAGAATGCGTAAACTAATATGGAGAAGGTAAAATCTAAATCGTTATGAACTTTTTGCGGCGATGGGCAGGATGATCTTTAACGCAAACTTTTCTCCCTTTGGCCTGGCGACACATTCGCCTCCGTATTTTTCTGCCGCCTTTTGGATATTTGAAATGCCGAAGCCGTGGAGGAAAGTATCCTTTTTGGTCGTCCTTTGCGAAGCCAGTTCTTCGATCATCCGGTTATTTTCTACCGTAATGGCCAGCATGTCATGGACCGGGGCGGCCTTTACATTGATCAGCCGCAGGCTCTGAGGCAGCTTTTCGCTGGCTTCGATGGCATTGTCCAGGGCGTTGCCGAAGATCGTGCTGATATCCAGCGGTTCCAGAAACATCCCCTCAGAAAAACAGACGGAGGCGTGGAAATCGATCTGTTTCTCCCTGGCCAGCCGGGCTTTGTCACGGAGAACCATATCCAGATAGTCATTTCCTGTATGATAGTAGGTCTCGTAAGCTTCAATCTGCATCTGCAGGGAACGGACCGATTCGCTCAGTGCTTCGGAATCGTTCTGCCGCGCCTGCAGGACAAGAAGATGATTCTTCATATCATGATAAATGCTCCGGACCCGTTCCTCCTCCCGGAGCTTGTCCTGAAAATAGGCCTGCTTCTGCTCCAGCTCCTGGGCCCGGTATGAGGTCTGCACGGAATCGCAGATATAGGCGGCCAGGTAGATGCAGCCGAAGCTGGATACGATGGACGCTGTGCAGATGGGATACACGACGGCAATTTCCTCCGGCAGAAAATAAATGATCGTGAAAATGGCCACGATGGATGCTAGCGTCAGAACATCCACAATGAGCCACATCCGCAGCGTCAGACTGGACGTGATCCGACACAGATATTTTTTCAAAAAGGCCCACGCGGCAAGCCAGAACAGAAGCCGTGCCAGCAGGGACAGGGTATGAACGGCTGTGCTGAACAGGAGGAGGCTTCCGGGCCATTCGGATGGGCTGCCCGATGCGTTGGTACAGGCAAAAAACAACCGTGCCCCAATATCCTGCATCAGATAATTGACCGCGATCACCACGGGATAGAATACCAGTACGGCGGTCAGCTTTTCCATCCATTTTCCGCTGTGGAATACAAGGACATAGACCACAAAAACCAGCAGGGCGCCGAGGAGGTTGGGCAGGTCGTTGGAATAGATGATCATATTGGAAAAGATTGAGCTGACCCCAAGGGCCGGGAGCCACAGCAGCCGGTTTTTCCGCAGCGGGAGAAAGCTGTGGAGGAACAGGAAAAATACAAGGATATATCCCCAGATCAAAAGCAGGGAGATCAGATCAAGTGCTTTTATCATATCAGATCCCCCCAGTAGTCCGTCAATTCTTCCATGAACTGCTTTCTCTTGGGCTGGCTGATGGGAAGGACCTCCCCGGTGACCAGGGTGATCTCCAGCTTCTGCACGCCTTTGACATAGAACAGGTTCACAAGATAGCTGCTGTGGCTTCTGGCAAAGCCCTGTCCTTTCAGCTCCTGCTCCATCTCCTTCATGCTCCTGTAGCAGATGATCTTTTCCTGCTCCGTATGAAGCAGCAGGTTCCGGTTGAAGGTCTCGATGTAGCGCAGGCTTTTCAGAAAGACCTTATATCTGCCGGAATCGTTTTTTACTACCAGTGAGGGGGAACCGTCCCTGCGGCTTCTGGCCAGGAACTGGTTCAGCTCATCTCGCAGCCGGACGTACTTGATGGGCTTGATGATGTAATTGGCCGCCTGGTACTTGTAGCCCTCCAGCCCGTATTGGGTGAGGGTGGTCAAAAAGATGATCCCCACCTTTTCATCCTTCTGCCGGATCTTCTCCGCCGTGCGGAGGCCGTCCACCAGCTTCATCTGGATATCCAGAAAGATCAGGTCGATCGTAGGATCGTACTTTTCGATCAGATCCAGGCCGTCATAAAAAGGGGTTACTTTGATCTCTTCGCTGTTTTCTACAGCGTATTGTCTGATGAGTCCGTTCAGATGATCGACAAAGCTCTGTTCATCGTCGCAGATTGCGATATGCAGCATCGGTTTCACTCTCTTCCTTTTAGATTTCGTGACAGGTCACCGGCAAGCCGGCACTGGCTGCCTGGACCGGCTTTTTATACTCACGGTTGATTGATCCGGCGTTCAGTATAAATTCTCTGTGGTAATAGACGGCCTTGCCAGCGAAATTCATTTTATCATAAACAATTGCGGAAAGCCATTATTTTTTGGCCCGGAGCTATATAGGAAAAATATCGCAGAAAATTAAAAAAACTATTGTCGTTTTTTTTCAGTTCATGTATACTGGTCATACTATCACGAAAGGAGAGAACTGCAGTATATTAACAAGGGGTTTGGAATTGTGGAAACAGGCGTTGCCGTATTGTTGGGAGAGGACAGACATGCCGTTTTTATAATTCCTGGAATTTGCTGCGCGCGGATGGGTGAACCGCTGCGAAGCAAAACAAAGAGAGGAGAGGAGTATGAAGCGGATTGTTTCATATCTGCTTGCGGTGATTCTCGTTTTTTCTCTGTGTGTCGATGCATTTGCCGAACCATTGGAGCCGGAGATTGCGGGGAGCAATCCGGCTGCCGGGGAAGGGGAATGGCAGGAAGGGACTGAAACAGGGGAAAACGGGTGGATACCCCAAGAAGAAAATGGTGATAAAAGTACGGATGAGGAGCACGGTGAGGAAACAGGCGCTCCAAACGGAGAAGGCGCAGAAGAAGACGGATCAGGAGAGAACACAAATGGTTCCTATTCTGCGGCGGATCCAAACAGAATCTCTTCTGACACCTGGGACAAGAACAGTCAGGAAGAAGATTCGGAGGAGGAAGAGGAACAGGACGAAGAAGGGCAGGATGAGGAGGATCCAAAAGAGAGAAGCGGGAGCGCCGGGAATTGGGGACAGGTCGATGTGGAGATCCTTTCCGCATTGGATCTGCGTAAGGATATAAGCTTTACCGTTTCCCTGACCGGGCAGGAACCGAAGCGGGTGGTACTGGCTGCGGATCAGGAGGGACAGAACGGTCGGGCATCCCAGGCCGATGTGACGTTTGAAGACCTGGAACCGGGGACTTATGTACTGACGGTTGCGGCTCCGGGCTTTGCTACCTATACTCAGGAGATTGCGGTAGAGGACTGGGCGTATGCTCTGACACTGACCACGGGAATGGTCAGCGGCTTTGCCTATGATCAGCCGGGCAGCGTGCATCCGGGCCTTCTTCTGGTGGGAGATGTGGACGGAAACGGCGTGATCGACGATACAGACCGGGATCTGCTGGTGGATGCCATAGACGCCGGAGAGCGGGATCCGGAAAAGCAGGCTGCGTCCCGGCATGAAAATCCGAACCTGGATCTGAATGGGGATGCGTGGGTAGACCTGGCGGATCTGGAATATTTGGCAAAGGGATATGGATTTTACGGAGACGGCAGCTCTTCCGTGGTAAAATTAGTGCCGGCAGAAGCGGTGACGATGGAAGCGGACGCGGATACGGAGGTGTCAGGCGACTTGAACGCCCTGCTTAAAAATGAAGGGGGCGTGACGCTTTCGACCAAATATGGCAGTCCCATCTCGGGAACCCAGCCGGTGTCTGTGATCTTTGATTTTGCCGGGGAGGAAGGGATTCCGATCGAGGGCATGGCGATCGATACGGGAAACAATGATTCGATCAGTGACATGCAGATCGATGTTGTTTATGTGGAAGAAGGCCAGGTGGATACGGTTCAGATTCCCCTGAAAGAGGGTGTTGACTTTCTGCTGAATTACGACACCGTGCAGGCGGCTCAAAATGAAAGCGGCGTGATCACGATCAACTTTGGAGCGCAGACCGCGGTGAAGAAGGTTACGCTGAAGATCATGGGGATGCGGAACAACAATGACCTTGCAGAGATCTCCAAGGTGGAATTTCTGAACGACATGGAGAGCCGTATTCCGGAGCCGCAGATGGATATCCCGCAGAATCTGTCGGCGCAGGCGGGAAATAAGCAGTTTGACCTGACATGGGATCCCTGCGTGAATGTGACGGGCTATGAGGTCCGGATCACAACGGAAATCGAAGGAGAACAAAAGTCAGACACGGTTTCCGTAAAGGGAAACAGCGCGAGGATCTCGTCCTTCCAAAAAGGGAAGCTTGTGAATAATACGGACTATACGGTATCGGTGCAGTCTGTAAACGGCGCATGGAGGAGCGGCTACAGCGAATCGGTCAAGGTGGTTCCAAAAGCGGATAAAAAACCGGACGCGCCGGATAACCTGAGAGTTACGGGAGCGTACAGAGCCATAGACGCGACCTGGAAAAATATGGAGGACACGGACCGCTACAATCTGTATTGCCGGGAGAGCGGAAAAGGTTCGTTTCAGAAAATAGAAGGCAGTTCCGCAAACAAATATACGATCACCGGCCTGAAAGACCGGACAAGCTATGAGGTCTATGTGACAGGAGTCAATGAGCTGGGCGAAGGAAAGCCGTCCCTGACCGGAGAAGCGGAAACGACCTCCCCGGACCCGGCACAGATGCCGAAGTATAAGCTGCTTAACCGGGCTGCAGAGGGAGAGGTCAGTGAGCATATCAAAGAGGCTTACTATACACAGAATGGTACGATGCAGGACAGCGCATTCGATGCGGCGGGAACCAAGACTGCATGGGGCACGGTTGATAATGACCCGGTATCCCACTATCTGCGGAACACCTGGGATGACGGCGGATTTAATAATCTGGGGTCAAACGGTTTGACCTATGAATTTGACCAAGAATATAAAATGCAGTATTTTGCGTTGCAGGAGGTAACAGCGCAGAGCCTTTCGTATGGATATGCGAAGGTAAAATGCTGGGACGCGAACGGAAATTTAAAAGAGTTTGTGAATCATCAGGTGTCTGTACAGCGAAAAATGGATTCGGAAAAAAGGGTTTACTATATGCTCAGGCTTCCGGAGGCTGTGACAGTCAAGAAGATCCAGTTCGGCCTCAGCCGCAGCCTCGCTTCTGGTTCGATCACGTGTTCGGAGGTGTATTTCTACCATTATGATTCTCTGGAAGATGATATTATGGCGCTCTATGTCAATGACTTACATACGGAGTTAAAAAGTGGTGTGACGCAGGCGACGATTGACGCGCTCAGAACGCGGATCAATACCAAAGATCCGGATAGCGGGGAATATCATCCGGACAGGGAGAAGCTGGAAAGGGAGCTCAAGACAGCTGAGGATATTCTGAACGCGAAGTTAAGCCGGTCGGTATATATCCACAACAGCATTACGACAAAGGATGCAAACCGGGGATTCGGAGGGTTGAACGCGTGGCAGCCTCTTGGAGTCACGGCAGCGGCAGGGGAAGAGATTACGGTTTATGTGGGACATAATACGAAGAAAACCGGCGAAAGTACGAATCTACAGCTGATCGCGACACAGTATCATGCGGAGTCCGGCTCCATGTTCAAGCAGGCGGCGAACCTGAAGATCGGAAGAAATGATGTTACGATTCCACAGCTTTCCACGGTTCAGGGCGAGGCCGGGGGCGCGCTGTATGTGCAGTATACAGGCAGCAGTGCTTCGGACCAGTATGCGGTACGTGTGAGCGGCGGCGCGGAAGTCCCGTTTTTGGATCTGTATCAGGTGACTGACGCGGCCGAGCGGCAGAAACGTGCGCAGACATATGTGGAAGAATTGCAGGCATATGTAGAGGGCATGGAGGCACAGCATGAGAAGCTGCATAAAGGCTCCAAGCTGGCTTCTGTGGACTGTAATTATGAAGAGAGCGAATGCATACTGGGGGCATCGGATATGATGCTTGATACGATGATGCTTTCCCTTCCGGCATCGCAGATTTTGAAAGGGTCCGGAGGAAATGCAGAAAGGATCCTGACGTCTGCGGAGGCGATGGAGAACATGATGCATCTGTTCTATCAGCATAAGGGATTGACAAAGAATACCCAAAAAGCGGATGGAACGGCGGTGGATGTGAAAGACACCTATCCGTCCAGGCATTTGAACATCCGGTACCAGCGGATGTTTGCGGGGGCATTTATGTATGCGGCCGGCAACCACATCGGAATCGAATGGGGTTCCGCGCCGGGTATGGTATCCGGTAATTCGCTGTCGGCAGATCCAGAGGGAAGATACCAGAGTGGAAATTATTTCGGATGGGGGATTGCGCATGAGATCGGACACTGCATCAACCAGGGCAGCTATGCGGTTGCGGAGATCACTAATAACTATTTTTCCGTGCTTGCCCAGGCGAAAGAGACAAATGACAGTGTGCGGTTCAAGTATGACGAGGTTTACAAGAAGGTGACTTCGGGTACGAAGGGACGCGCTTCGAATGTATTTACCCAGCTGGGAATGTACTGGCAGCTTCATCTGGCCTATGATAACGGATATAACTTTAAGACGTATGATGAGTATGATACGCAGCTTGCGAATCTGTTCTTTGCAAGAGTGGATACTTATGCAAGGACACCTTCCAGGGCGCCGAAGCCGGGTGGGGTTGAGCTGACTCTGCCGGGGGACCAGGATCAGAATCTGATGCGCCTGGCCTGTGCGGCGGCGGAGAAGGATCTTCTGGAGTTCTTCGAGCGCTGGGGCATGACGCCGAATGAAGGGACGAGGGCCTACGCACAGCAGTTCGCTCCGGAGACAAGGGCCATCTGCTATGTAAATGACGAGGCGCGCGTATACAGGCTGACCAATAACGGAAGCAGTCTGGACGGAACCGGAAATACACAGCCGGTAAACATCATTTCCGCAGAGCTTGATGAGAAAACACCGAATCAGGTGAATTTCCAATTGTCAGCAGCGATCCCGGCGGAGGATATCCTGGGTTATGAGATCGTACGCTGTACAACATCTGGAGGAGAGGTCTTGGAGGAAGTGGCAGGATTTACGACCACGGGTTCTTTTAGCGATCATGTAACAACCATGAATAACCGTGTAGTGAGCTATCAGGTTACGGTGATCGACAAATATCTGAACCGTTCCGCGCCGGCGTTATCAGGGGAATTGAAGATCCAGCATGACGGAAGCATTGACAAGTCAAACTGGACGGTCAGCTCCAATGATCTGACCGCAGCTGAGGGTAAAGCCAGAAACGGAATTGGAACCGGAAGCGAGACGGAGGAAGAGATCGGAAGCGGAATGGGAACCGACGATCAGGATACGATCTGCGGTTCTGCGGTGGAGAATCCGATCAAACACGCGGCGGACGATGATCCGGCGACCAATTACGCAGGCACGGCAGGGGCCGGTGCAGAGGTGATCATGGAGTTTCATAAAACTCATACGGTCACAGGCTTCAAGTATACACCTGCGGCGGGAGTGAATCCCATCAGGGACTATACGATCTTTGTGCGGGAAAGCAGCGGCCAATGGAAAGAAGCGGTGAGCGGTACGTTTGATCAGTCAGAGGATCCGCAGATCGTGTATTTTGGAAGCGGCAGGAAGGAGAACAATGACAATCTTGCCGGCTATCAGGCTACGGCAGTCAAGCTGGCCATCAAGAACCAGGCGGGCAGGGAGATTGGAATCGCCGAGCTGGATGTGCTGGGAGTGACTGGAGATGACGTGGACTTCCGGCGTACCGAAGGGGATCATAGGGCGGCGATCGGAAAATTGACAAAGGATTTTGTTTATGACAGTCAGGGCAGTAAGATTCCGGCCGGCTCGCTGGTATTTACCGGGGTATATAAAGGAAATCCGGCATACAACGTAGTGATCCTTTATGACCAGGCCGGCAATATCGTCGGCGGGGAAGGCACAGACGGCAGCGTCAATGCAAACCAGATCATTCTTGCCGAGGTCCCGGATACGGGAAATATTCAGGACGTTTCAGACGGAACCTGGGTATACTGGATAGAACCGGATCATATGATAGACCTTAGCAAGCTGGAAAAAGTCCGGGCAGAACTGTACCGTGTGGATGACGCCGGGACCAATGCAGGACAGAGGCTTGTCAGTGATTCGATGTTCGAGATCATGCCGGCAAAGAATATGGAACAAATGCCGCTGATCGAGCTTACATCATTGTCGCAGAGCGGGAGTACATGAAACAGCGATAAGGGGAGCGGGACATGAGGAAATATTTTACAGGATTTATAGCGGCGGTGTTTGCAATGACCGCAATATTGCCGCTGCGGGTATTGGCAGCAGGAGACGAGGTTCGGCTCAAGGAAGATGGGAACAATGTAAATGTATCAGTTTCTGTTTCGGGCGGGGCCGAGGAGAAGGTAGCGTCTCTCCAGCTGGGACTGCAGATCTCGGATCAGGACGGCAATCCTGTGGGGCAGGATCTATTGGAGCAGATTGAAAATCTGACTTTTAGCTGGAGCCAGGAACTCCAGGCAAGGGCAGCAATCACAGGACAGCGCTACCAGAAGGAAACAGGAATCCTGCGGATCTATATTGCGGGAACCGAACCGCTTTTTTCGGAAGAAGGGGAAGCGCCGGACAGCCTGGCACTGGGAACCGTGATGCTGACAGAGATTGCCGGAGCTCATGCTGGCTCCGGGCTCTATATCAGCATGGTGCCGGGATCTTTCCGAAAGGTACAGGGGAGGAATGCAGAGAAGCTTGCGGCAGCAGCACCGAATGCAGTGCCGATCATTCCGGTAAATCAGGAAGAACCGGCCGACCCGGAAACGCCGGAACCTGAACAGCCTGTACAGCCTGAACAGCCTGTACAGCCGGAAAACCCTGGCGGCGGGGAAGGCGGTTCCGGAGGGACAGTGCGTCCCCAGGTGGATAAAACCCAGCTGCAGGAGGTCTTGAACCTTGCGGCAGGATATCAGGAAGCGGACTATACGTCAGAAAGCTTTGGTGTATTGAAACAGGCAATGAAGGAAGGGCAGGCCGTATTGGATGACTCTTATGCCGCGCAGGAGGAAGTGGATCAGGCGGCTGCAGCGATTATGAACGCGATCGGCGGACTGGTGCCGTTTGCGACGACCAGCATTGAGGAACGCAACGCACTGTACGCAGGCGCAAGCCAGGCGGTCGGGACAGGAGACATGTTGTCTTGGTATGTATACGCGGCCATGATCATTTTTGGCGGAGCTGTGATTGCGGGAGGCTTAATCTGGAAAATATATTGGAAGAGGAACAGGGAGCAGAGAAGATGGAATTTTTGATCAACCTGGATGGAAATATTTTATTATGGATTCAGGAGTATATCCGGCAGGACTGGATGGAAGGATTTTGGAAAGGGATTACAATGCTGGGGGATTCCGGATGGTTCTGGATCGCCTTGTCCCTCCTTTTGATGGTTCCAAGACAGACCCGCTGGATCGGGATCACATCGCTGGCGGCAATCGTGATCGGAGCACTGATCACGAATGTAACTCTGAAAAATCTGGTCGCGCGTACCCGGCCCTATGAAGTCGTAGAAGGATTGGTGCTTCTGATTGAAAAGCAGAGGGATTATTCCTTTCCGTCCGGACATACCTGTGCGTCATTTGCGGCGGCCGGAGTGTACTGGCGGATGCTGCCGAAGAAATTCGGCATTCCTTTGGTGATACTTGCGGCGATGATTGCATTTTCCAGACTCTATGTGGGTGTGCATTATCCTACAGATGTATTGGCAGGTCTGCTGATCGGGCTGTTTGCGGCATGGGCGGCGCGGCACATGCAGAAATATGTAAGGTCGCATAGAAAAAAAGTAGAATAAGTGAGTAGGCTGGAGACTTTTTAGATCCTCCAGCCTACTCCTTCTTTTTTCTATGTTCAGACGCTTTTCGCCTGTCTTTCCAGCGCGGCCTCAACAAATCCTTTGAACAGCGGATGCGGGCGGTTCGGCCTGGATTTCAGCTCCGGATGCGCCTGGGTTGCGATAAACCAGGGATGCTCCGGAATCTCAACCATTTCCACGATATTTCCGTCCGGTGAGAGGCCGGACAGCAGCATACCGTGCTTTTCCAGCACTTCCCGGTAATCGTTGTTCACCTCATAGCGGTGCCGATGCCGTTCCTGGATCTCTTTTTTGCCATACAGGCGGAAGGCTTTGGAGCTTTCCTTTAGGATACAGGGATAAGAACCAAGCCGCAGGGTGCCGCCGATATCCTCGATGCCGATCTGCTCCGGCATGATATGGATGACCGGATGGGTAGTGTCAGGTTTCAGCTCCATGCTGTGGGCATCATTGTATCCGATCACATTTCGGGCAAATTCTACGATGGAGAGCTGCATACCCAGGCACAGGCCGAGGAACGGGATGCCCCGGGTTCTGGCATAGCGGATGGCCTCGATCTTGCCCTCAATGCCCCGGGTGCCGAAGCCGCCGGGAACAAGGATCCCGCTGACATCTCCAAAGATCTTCGACGCATTGTCCGCAGTAACTGTCTCGGAATCCACCCACTTTATATTGACCGTGGTGTGGCTGTAGATCCCGCCGTGCTTCAAGGCTTCCACCACACTGATATAAGCGTCATGGAGCTGGATATATTTTCCCACCAGAGCCACCGTGACCTCCTGCGTAGGGTGCTTCAGTTTCTCCACCATCTCAACCCAGTCCTTCAGATCCGGCTGGGGGCAATCCAGGTGGAGACATTCGCAGGCAACCTCTGCCAGACGCTCCTGCTCCATGGCAAGGGGAGCCTCATACAAGTAGTTGACATCCAGATTCTGCAGCACATGGTCAGCCGGAAGGTTGCAGAACAGGGAAATTTTGTCCTTCATGCCGATGTCCAGGGGATATTCGGAACGGCAGACGATGATATCCGGCTGGATTCCCATCCCCTGCAGCTCCTTCACGCTGGCCTGCGTGGGTTTGGTCTTCATTTCCTGGGATGCTTTCAGATACGGGATCAGGGTTACATGGATCAGGATCACATTTTCATGCCCCTTCTCATGCTGAAACTGACGGATGGATTCCAGGAAGGGCTGGCTCTCAATGTCTCCTACGGTTCCGCCCACCTCAATGATGGCAATCTCCGTGCCGGAAGCAGAGGGATTGCGGTAAAACCGGCTTTTGATCTCATTGGTGATATGAGGGATGACCTGAACGGTGCCTCCGCCGAAATCTCCCCGGCGTTCCTTCTGCAGGACGGACCAGTAGATCTTGCCCGTAGTCACGTTGGAGTTGCGGGTCAGACTTTCATCGATAAAACGCTCATAATGCCCAAGGTCCAGGTCGGTCTCCGCGCCGTCGTCGGTGACAAAGACCTCTCCGTGCTGGACGGGGTTCATGGTTCCCGGATCCATATTGATATAGGGATCAAACTTCTGCATGGTGACGGTATACCCGCGCGCCTTCAGAAGCCGGCCCAGAGATGCTGCTGTGATACCCTTTCCGAGGCCGGACACGACCCCGCCGGTTACAAATACATATTTTACTGCCATGGCTTCCTCCCTTATGTGTGAAATGTAAAAAATGCACGACTGTTTTAAACAGTTACCAAGTATACACCATCCTGACAAAAAAATACAGTATTTTTTTGAATGGGGCATCTGCCTCCAAAATGCCGAAGGCTGTCAGCAATCTCTGCAGAAATCAATGATACCGCGACCCCGCCTCATACACTGCCTCGCAGGTGAGCTGGACCCCGAGCTTTTTAAAGATTTTGATATCCACGTCGGACAGCATAACGGATGTATGGGCCTGACAGCCTTCCAGCGCGGGAAGCTGCTCCAGGGCCAGGCGCGCGTCCTGGCTGGTGGCCGCGCTTGCGGAGAGGGCGATCAGGACTTCGTCCGTATGGAGACGCGGATTCTTGCTCTTCAGATAATCCACCTTCAGCTTCTGGATCGGCTCGATGGACTCCGGAGAAAGGATGTCCAGATCGTGAGGCTGCCCTGCCAGCTCCTTAATGGCATTCAGGAGCAGGGCCGCAGATGCGCCCAGAAGGCTGCTGGTCTTCCCGGTGATCATCTGTCCGTCCGGCAGCTCCAGCGCGGCCGCCGGAGCCCCGGTCTGCTCCGCGCGCACCAGTGCAGCCGCGACTACCTTCCGGTCCGCGGTGGTGATGCCGGCCTGGTTCATCAGAAGCTCCAGCTTCTGGGTTTCCTCCTCCATGCAGTTCCCCTTTAACAGGGAATTGAGGGACGCATAGTAACGCCGGAGGATCTCCTGGCAGGAGGCATCCCGGCAGACCTGATCGTCGGAGATGCAGTTTCCCGCCATGTTGACGCCCATATCCGTGGGGGATTTGTAAGGACTTTTTCCATAAATTTTTTCAAAAATGGTATTGAGTACCGGGAAGATCTCCACATCCCGGTTGTAGTTGACCGTTGTCTCCCCATAGGCCTCCAGATGGAACGGATCGATCATATTAATGTCGTTCAGGTCTGCGGTGGCAGCCTCATAGGCAAGATTCACCGGATGCTTCAGCGAAATGTTCCAGATGGGAAATGTTTCAAACTTGGCATAGCCTGCATGAATCCCGCGTTTGTGTTCATGATATAGCTGTGAAAGACAGGTGGCCATCTTTCCGCTTCCTGGTCCGGGGGCTGTAACGATGACGAGCGGACGGGTGGTCTGGATATATTCATTTTTTCCGAATCCGTCTTCGCTGACGATCAGCGGAATGTTGGAAGGATATCCCGGGATATGGTAGTGGAGGTAGACGCGGATGCCCAGATTCTCCAGCCGTCTTCGGAAGAGAAGGGCGCTGTCTTGCCCGGAGTACTGCGTGATGGCTACGCTGCCCACATAGAGACCGTGTTCATGAAACGAGTCGATCAGACGCAGAACGTCGGAGTCATAGGTAATGCCCAAATCTCCGCGTATTTTATTTTTTTCAATGTCTTTCGCGCTGATGACGATGATCAGCTCCGCCTGGTTGCTGAGCTGCTTGAGCATATGCAGCTTGGAATCCGGGGCAAAGCCCGGAAGCACGCGGGAAGCGTGGTAATCATCAAACAGCTTGCCGCCGAATTCCAGGTACAGCTTGTGGTCGAACTGTTCAATGCGCTGCCGGATATGCTCCGACTGTGTGCGCAGGTACTTTTCGTTATCAAATCCTGTTTTCATTATTTTGTCCTCAATCCTTTTAACAGTTACAAAATTGCGATACATGACTTAGTATACAACAAAAACCTGTGTTTTTACAATATTTTCATAATCTTTTAGTTGATTTATACCGAACCTGTACTTATAATATAGAAGTGGCAGTGGATTTTGTGGCTGCTGTTCACACGGTGCCGTTACTGTGAACACCTGGTCAGGGAGTGAACAGTAACCATTTTAGGAGGAGCAGGATGGATAACAAGAACAATAAGAATAATCCCAGAAACAATCGGCAGGGATGGGGCGTGATCCTTTTCACGACATTGCTGACCCTTTTTGTTGTAATGGGACTTTATTCACTGATGCAGGACAGAGATCCGGAAGAGATCAGTTATGATAAATTTTTAAGTCTGGTAGAGGAAGGGAAGGTAGAGAAGGTTACACTGGAATCCTCCCGCATCTACATTACGTTAAAGGAAGGCGTGGAAAAGGAAGAAGAGAAGAAAGAAGGGGAAGACGCGGAGGCTCAGGTAGAAGACCAGTTCCAGGATATGCGGGACAATCTTCTGAACCAGATGGAGGAAGCCACCGGACAGCGGGATGACCAGGAGCGGGCGCCGGACTATTTTACCGGGGCGGTACAGGACTATAAGCTGCCGGATCGGTTGAATGAAGCCGGTGTACACTACGAACAGACGATTCCGGATACGGCGTCGGTGATGATGATGGAGATCTTTATCACCGTGATACTGCCGCTTCTGCTGCTGGGAGTCTTATTCAGTTTCGTGATGCGCAACATGACCAAGGGCGGCGGCATGATGGGGATCGGCAAGAGCAACGCCAAGGTCTATGTGGAGAAGGAGACCGGTGTTACCTTCCAGGACGTGGCCGGCCAGGACGAGGCCAAGGAATCCCTGCAGGAGGTCGTGGATTTTCTCCACAACCCGGGAAAATATACGGGCATCGGAGCGAAGCTGCCCAAGGGCGCCCTGCTGGTGGGGCCTCCGGGAACCGGTAAGACCTTGCTTGCAAAGGCTGTGGCAGGAGAGGCCAAGGTGCCGTTTTTCTCCCTCTCCGGCTCCGCGTTTGTGGAGATGTATGTGGGCGTGGGCGCGTCCCGTGTCCGGGACCTGTTCAAGCAGGCACAGCAGATGGCGCCTTGCATCGTCTTTATCGATGAGGTGGACGCCATCGGGAAGAGCCGTGACACCGCTATGGGAGGCGGCAATGACGAGCGGGAGCAGACGCTGAACCAGCTCCTTGCGGAGATGGACGGATTTGATACGAACAAGGGACTGCTGCTCCTGGCGGCGACGAACCGTCCGGAGATCCTGGACCCGGCACTTCTGAGGCCGGGGCGGTTTGACCGGAGGATCATCGTGGATAAGCCGGACTTAAAGGGACGTGTAGATACATTGAAGGTACATTCCAAGGATGTGAAGATGGATGAGACGGTGGATCTGGAAGCCATTGCGCTGGCGACATCAGGAGCCGTGGGATCCGATCTTGCCAATATGATCAACGAGGCAGCCATCAATGCCGTGAAGAACGGCAGGCAGGTGGTCAGCCAGAAGGATCTGTTTGATGCCGTGGAAGTGGTGCTGGTCGGAAAAGAGAAGAAGGACCGTATCATGAGCGAGGAGGAGCGACGGATCGTGTCTTACCATGAGGTAGGCCATGCGCTGGTCAGCGCCCTGCAAAAAGACGCGGAGCCGGTGCAGAAGATCACCATCGTGCCCAGAACCATGGGGGCTTTGGGCTACGTGATGCAGACGCCGGAGGAAGAGAAGTTCCTGAATACCAAGAAGGAGCTGGAGGCTATGCTGGTGGGAATGCTGGCAGGCCGCGCGGCGGAGGAGATCGTGTTTGAGACGATCACTACCGGGGCATCCAATGATATCGAGAAGGCGACCAAGATCGCCCGGGAGATGATCACCCAGTACGGGATGTCTGAAAAGTTCGGCCTGATCGGCCTGGAATCCGTTCAGCACCGATATCTGGACGGCCGCGCGGTGATGAACTGCGGGGACGCTACGGCGGCGGAGATCGACGCGGAAGTGATGCTGATGCTGAAAAAGGCATACGAGGAAGCCAAACGCCTGCTCCAGGAGAACCGGGAAGCGCTGGATAAGATCGCGGAATTCCTGATCGAGAAGGAGACGATCACCGGAAAAGAATTTATGAAGATTTTCCGGGAGGTGAAGGGGATTCCGGAACCGCTGGAATCCGAAGAAGGGAAAGAAAAGAAGGAAAACCGGATCGCGATGCGTCCGGTAGAGAGGATTGAGCAAAAAGAGGAAAAAGAGGACTCGGATATACAAGGCTGGTAAGGATCTGTAACTGTTATTTACAGGTTCTCAAAAACGGGCAGGGATAAGAACAGACATCTCTGCCTGATTTTTTTGGAGGGATGCGGGAGTGAAAGACGAGGCTATGGAAGAATATAATTTTGATATTGAGGAAGAATTAAAAAAGCTGCCTGCCAAACCGGGTGTGTACCTGATGCATGATGAAAAGGACCACATTATATATGTAGGAAAGGCGATCAGCCTGAAGAACCGGGTACGGCAGTATTTTCAGTCCAGTCGGAACAAGGGGATCAAGATTGAGCAGATGGTGACCCATATCCGGCGGTTTGAGTATATCGTGACGGATTCCGAGCTGGAAGCCCTGGTGCTGGAATGCAACCTGATCAAGGAGCATCGGCCGAAGTATAATACCATGCTGATGGACGATAAAGCGTATCCTTTTATCAAGGTGACGGTGGGTGAGTCGTTCCCCAGGGTGATGCTGGCGAGGAATGTGGTGAAGGATAAGGCAAAATATTTCGGGCCCTACACCAGCGGCCAGGCGGTGCGGGATACGATCGAGCTGCTTCACAAGCTGTACCATCTTCGGAGCTGCAATCGGAACCTGCCCAGGGATATCGGAAAGGAAAGGGCCTGTCTGAATTACCATATCCATCAGTGCGACGCGCCCTGCCAGGGATTCATTTCCCGGGAAGAATATGCAAAAGCCGTTTCCCAGGTGACCCGGTTTTTGAACGGGCATTATGAAGGGATCCTTTCGGAGCTGGAGACGAAGATGAATGAGGCCTCGGAAGCCATGGAATTTGAGAAGGCCATCGAATACCGGGAGCTTTTGAACAGCGTCAGGAAGGTGGCTCAGAAGCAGAAGATCACGGACACCGGCGGGGAGGACCGGGATATCCTGGCGGCGGCCACGGAAGGCGAAGACGCGGTGGTGCAGGTCTTTTTTATCCGGGGCGGAAGGCTCATCGGCAGGGACCATTTTTACCTTCGGATTTCCAAAGATGAATCCATCGGGAGCATCCTGGACAGCTTTATCAAGCAGTATTACGGAGGAACACCGTTTATTCCGGGAGAACTGGTGCTGCCGGAGGAGCCGGAGGATCGGGAGCTGATCGAAGAGTGGCTCTCCGGGAAGCGGGGCACGAAAGTGGCGCTTCGGATCCCGAAAAAAGGAACCAAGGAAAAGCTGGTGGAGCTGGCGGTAAACAATGCCCGGCTCGTATTGAGCAAGGATAAGGAACGGTTGAAACGGGAGGAAGGGAGGACCATCGGGGCGGTGAAGGAGATTGCCGGGCTGCTGGGGATTGAGGGGATCACCCGGATGGAGGCCTATGATATTTCCAATACCAATGGATTCGAATCTGTAGGCTCCATGGTGGTGTATGAACGCGGAAAGCCGAAAAGGAATGATTACCGGAAGTTTAAGATCAAGGGGATCAAGGGCGCGGATGATTACGGCAGTATGCGGGAGGTGCTCACCCGGCGGTTTACCCACGGACTTCGGGAACGGGAGGAAAGCAGGGAACTGGGAGGATTTACGTCCTTTCCAGATCTGATCCTGATGGACGGCGGCAAGGGACAGGTCAATGTGGCGCTGCAGGTTCTGGACGCGCTGCATCTGGATATTCCGGTATGCGGCATGGTGAAGGACGATCACCACAGGACCAGGGGACTGTATTACCGGAATGAAGAGATTCCCATCGACCGCTCATCCCAGGCATTTCTCCTGGTTACCCGGATCCAGGATGAGGCCCACCGATTCGCCATTGAATACCACAAGCAGCTCCGGGGCAAAGGGCAGGTCCATTCCATACTGGACGATATTCCGGGGATCGGGCCCGCAAGGCGCAAGGCACTGATGCGTGAGTTCTCTTCTCTGGATGAGATCAAGGCAGCCACAGCGGAACGTCTGGCACAGATTCCGGAAATGAATGAAAAAGCGGCAGAATCCGTGTACAAATTCTTTCATTAATGATATACTATAAGATGCAGGAGGCGGAGCGCAGAATAAGCCCCGCTGTGAAAAGAAAAGAATTGTTTTGGAGGGGAGCATGGAATCGCCGCCCTATCGGCGGACGGCCTGCGGGAAAGAGCAGGATGCCGCGGGCGGCGGCCTCTGTATGACAGTTCTCAAGAAAGGAAAAAGTAAAGATGGGACAAGGCGTTAAGATTAGCGAGCTGGCGGAGAAAATGGGGTTAAAGAACCTGACTCCTGATGTGGATCTTGCAAATAAGCGGATCAATGTTCCGGAAGTAAACCGGCCGGCATTACAGCTTACGGGGTTTTTTGATCATTTTGCGTATGACAGGGTGCAGATCGTCGGATATGTGGAATATACGTATCTGCAGACACTGGAGGAGGACCGGAAGCAGCAGATCTATGATGAACTGCTGTCGCGCCAGGTGCCGTGTATCGTATTCAGCCGGAATCTGGAGCCGGAAGAGGAGCTTCTGGAGCTGGCCCGGAGCAGAGATATTCCTGTCATGCAGACGTCCAGGCAGACCAGTGCGTTTATGGGGGAACTGATCCGCTGGATGAACGTGAAGCTGGCTCCCTGCATTACGATCCACGGTGTGCTGGTGGACGTGTACGGCGTCGGCGTGCTGATCATGGGGGAAAGCGGAATCGGAAAGAGCGAAGCGGCTCTGGAGCTGATCAAGAGGGGGCACCGTCTTGTAACGGATGATGTGGTGGAGATCCGGAAGGTCAGTGACGACACACTGGTCGGCTCGGCGCCGGATATCACGAAGCATTTTATCGAGCTTCGGGGAATCGGGATCGTGGATGTGAAGTCCATGTTCGGTGTGCAGTGTGTCCGTGAGACGCAGAATATCGATCTGGTGATCACATTGGAGGAGTGGAACCGCGATAAGGAATACGACCGTCTGGGGCTGGAAGAGAACTATACGGAATTTTTAGGGAATAAGGTGGTCTGTCACAGCATCCCAATCCGTCCGGGACGGAATCTTCCGATCATCATGGAATCTGCGGCTGTCAACCACAGGCAGAAGAAGATGGGCTACAACGCGGCTCAGGAGCTGTACAAGCGGGTACAGGAGAATCTTGTGAAAAAGGGATAGGAGATCGTGTCATGAAGTATTGTTATGGAGTAGATATCGGCGGAACAACGGTAAAGATGGGGTTATTTGAGGAGAACGGTAATATCCTGGACAAGTGGGAGATCGTAACCCGGGTCGAGGATGAGGGGAAGGAGATCCTGCCGGATATTGCAGTCTCCATTCTGGAGAAGACGAAGGAGCACGGACTGGAAAAAACGGACATTATCGGGATCGGAGTGGGGGTTCCCGCACCGGTGACGGCAGACGGCATTGTCAACGGAAGCGCCAACCTGGGATGGACCTACAAGGAGGTCAAGCGGGAGCTGGAAGAGCTGACCGGCATCACCTCTGTCATCGGCAATGACGCCAATGTGGCCGCACTCGGCGAGATGTGGAAGGGCGGCGGAGCCGGACAGAAGAACATGGTGATGATCACCCTGGGCACCGGAGTCGGCGGCGGCGTGATCATCAATGGAAAGGTGATCACAGGAGAACACGGCGCAGGCGGCGAGGTGGGCCATCTCTGTGTGAATTACGATGAACCGGATACCTGCGGCTGCGGAAACCACGGATGCCTGGAGCAGTATGCGTCCGCCACCGGGATCGTACGGCTGGCGAAGAAACGTCTGGAGTGGGATACCCGGGAAACGGCATTGAAGAAAGAGAGCGTTACGGCAAAGGACGTATTCGATGCGGTAAAGGCAGGAGACACGGTGGCTATCGATGTGGCGGAGGAATTTGGAAAATATCTGGCCAGCGGCCTGGTCAACCTGGCCGTGATCGCGGATCCGGCCGTGATCGTGATCGGCGGCGGAGTATCCAAGGCAGGAGAGATCCTGATTCCGTTTATCGAAAAGCCCTACAGGGAAAAAGCGTTCTTTGCAAACCGGAAAATCGAATTTAAGCTGGCGACACTGGGCAACGATGCCGGGATCTGCGGATCGGCAAAGATGATGCTGGATGCCTGAGAAGGAAAATGTAGCAGATGTGCTTCGGCGCAGGTGTGCGTCAGAACGTATACTTTTTATTCATACAAAAGACCTGTCGATGACAGGTTTTTTGTATGAATTCGAAAGATTTTCTTAAATTTCCTGATATATATGAACTTTTTGTTTTTTTTCTTTATTTAGAAAAACAAATTTGGTATAATATGAATTGCGCCAAAGCGCAAGCAGGTCATCAATTTTCTGGCGAAAATTGGTGACAAATATAATAAAAATCATGTATAAAGGAGGGCAGGATTCATGAATTACGGAAAAGAACATCTGGAGAAACGAAAAAAAGAGATCTCCTCGAAAAAAAATATGCAGAAAAAGCGGGTGGGAGTCCGTTTTTTCAAGGCCCTGATCATCTGTGTCCTTCTGACTGCGGTGGTTGGTGTCGGAGGTGTGGGTTATTTTGTAAAGAAGATCCTTGACAACAGCCCGACCGTGACTCCTTCCCAGGTCAAGCCAACAGGCTATATATCGGTGGTCCGCGCGAAGGACGGGACGCAGACGGAAGAATTTTTACGGGCCGGCTCCAACCGTGTTTATAAATCAATCGATGAGATTCCGGATTATCTGGGCAAGGCATTCGTCGCTATTGAGGACGAGCGTTTTTACCAGCATAACGGGATCGACCTGCAGGGCATCATCCGAGCCGGGGTAAAGGGAATCACATCAGGTAATTTTGATGAGGGAGCCAGTACCCTGACCCAGCAGCTGATCAAAAATAATGTATTTATCAACTTCATGGATGAAAAGACATTTTATGACAGGCTGGAGCGAAAGATCCAGGAGCAGTTCCTTGCCATAGAGATCGAGAAGCAGATGTCCAAGGATGAGATCCTGGAAGCCTATATGAATACCATCAATCTGGGGCAGAGCTGCCTCGGAGTGCAGAGCGCGGCGGAGCGGTATTTCGGCAAGGACGTGTCGGAGCTGACGCTTTCGGAGAGCGCTCTGATCGCGGGGATCACCCAAAGCCCGTCCGGGTATGACCCGATCCTCCACCCGGAAGCCAATCGGGGACGTCGGGAGGACGTGCTGGATCATATGCTGGATCAGGATTATATTTCCCAGGCGGCCTATGACGAGGCGATGGCCGATACGGACGCGGTCTATGAGCGGATTGTCCAGACACCGCCGGTGCAGAATACAACGCCCTATTCCTACTTTAACGATCAGCTCTATGCGCAGCTAATCCAGGATCTTCAGGAGCGGAAGGGCTATACGGAGGCGCAGGCCCAGACCACAGTTCTCAGCGGCGGCCTGGATATCACGTCTACCCAGGATCTTCGGATCCAGGCAATCTGCGATGAGGAGGTTGCCAACAGCGCGGTTTATCCCCCGGGGACAGAGTACGGCCTGGATTTTGCGCTGACGATTTACCGGGAAAACGGAGAGATTGAGAATTACAGCAAGGAGATGCTGGAAGAGTATGTGAAAGGCGCGTGGGGACGGGAATATGCATTGCTGTTCTCCTCGCCGGAGGAGGCGGAGCAGGCGATCAACGAGTACAAATCCACGCTGGGGATCACGGAAGCGGATACCGTAGAAGAGTGGAGGGATATCACACCTCAGCCCCAGACCTCGGTAGTGCTCATGGACCAGCATTCCGGAGAGGTTCTGGCTGTGGTCGGCGGAAGAGGACAGAAGACGGCCAGCCTTTCTTTGAACCGGGCGACGGATTCCACCCGGCAGCCGGGATCCTGCTTTAAGCCATTGTCTGCCTATGCGCCGGCCATCGACGCGGCGGGATATACACTGGCGACTCCGATTCCGGATAAGGGGCCTTTCCAATATCCTAACGATCCGAACAAGAAGGCGAACAACTGGGACGGCATTTATCTGGGAAGCGCGACGGTGCGCTACGCCATCCTGCATTCCATGAACGTATGTGCCCTGGAGACCCTGCAGGCGATCACTCCTCAGCTGGGCTATGATTATCTGATCAATTTCGGATTTACTACGATCGTGAATTATGATAATCCGGCGTATCCGGACTATACCGATGTCCAGCTTCCAACCGCCCTCGGCGGTCTGACCCTGGGTGTTACAAATCTGGAGCTGACGGCAGCCTATGCGACCATTGCCAACAACGGAACGTATATCAAACCGGTCCTGTACAGCAAGGTTCTGGATCATGACGGCAATGTACTGCTGGATAACGAGATCAAGGACAGCCATCAGGTGCTTAAGGATACGACGGCCGCGCTGCTGACAAGCGCCATGCAGGATGTGGTCACCAGAGGTACCGGTACGGCGGCGCAGATGTACAACATGCCGGTATCAGGCAAGACCGGTACGTCAGAGTACAGCCGCGACCTGTGGTTTTCCGCATATACGCCGTACTTTACGGCTTCCGTATGGGGCGGATACGACTGCGGCAAGCCGATGGAAAATATCTATAACCAGGTTTGGCATGAAGTGCTCTGGAAAAACATCATGAATCGGGTGCACGAAGGCCTGCAGCGTCAGGAATTTACCATGCCGCCGACCATCCAGCAGAAAACGATCTGTCAGCAGACAGGCTTTCTGGCGACCAGCAGTTGTCCGGCCTTAACGGAATATTTTGCGGAAAATGCGCCTACGGTGAGCTGCTCCGGACATTACCGGGCTCCTGTGGTGGAAGAAAAGGAAGACGATGATAAGGAGGGTGACGGGGATTCAACCACCTCCGAAAGCGGTTCTTCGTCTGACGGTGAGGGTGGAAGTACCGGCGGTACAACCGGAGGAAGCTCTTCGGGCGGAACCACTTCCGGCGGAACCACATCGGGATCCTCCGGAGGATCTGACAGCTCTACAACGGAATAAACAGAGAGGAAAAAGGCATAGTCAGAGATGCATCCGGGCTGCGATCCGCGGACGGTCAGGCCGCGGATCGCGGCACCTCTGGCTATGTCTTTTATGAAGCACTGCCGTAATGCCTGACACAGATACATGATGCTGAAAACACAAGGAGGAAGAGAGTATGAGCTTTATAATGGAAAAGAAACTGCCGACCCCGAAGGAGATCAAGGAGCTGTATCCGATGTCTGCGGAGGTGGCAAAATGTAAGGAGGAGAAGGACAAGGAGCTGCAGGATGCCATCAGTGGAAGAAGCGACCGTTTTATTGTCATCATCGGACCGTGTTCGGCGGACAATGAGGAGGCTGTATGCGATTATATCAGTCGTCTGGTGCGGGTCCAGGAGGCCGTCATGGAGAAAGTGATCATTGTACCGAGGGTTTATACCAATAAGCCGCGGACTACGGGGGAAGGATATAAGGGGATGTTCCACCAGCCGGATCCGGAGAAGGCGCCGAACCTTCTGGCAGGCCTGGTTGCGATCCGCCATCTGCATATGCGGGTGCTGGAGCAGTTCCGGCTTCCGGTCGCGGACGAGATGCTCTACTCGGAGAATTACCGTTATCTGTCCGATATCTTATCCTATGTGGCTGTGGGCGCGCGCTCTGTGGAGGACCAGCAACACCGCCTGGTATCCAGCGGGATCGAGGTTCCGGTGGGGATGAAGAACCCTACCAGCGGAGATTTTTCTGTGATGCTCAATTCGGTTGTGGCGGCGCAGCACGGCCATAATTTCCTGTACCGCGGGTGGGACGCGACCACAAGCGGAAACCCGTACGCCCATGTGATCCTGCGGGGCGGCGTCAACCAGTATGGGCGTACACTGCCCAACTACCACTATGAAGACCTGATGCGGCTGTGGGAGATGTACCAGGAAAGGAAGCTGGCGAACCCGGCCTGCATCATTGATGCCAACCATTCCAATTCCGGAAAGAGGTATAAGGAGCAGATTCGGATCGTGAAGGAGGTACTGCACAGTCGTGCGCACTCACGGGAGATCCGCAGGCTGGTAAAGGGCGTGATGATCGAAAGCTATCTCGAGGAAGGCCGCCAGGACATTGGCTGCGGCAATCACGTTTACGGCAGGTCCATCACGGATCCCTGCCTTGGATGGGAGGACTCGGAGCGGCTGCTGTATGAGATTGCGGAGAGGTGTTAGGAGTTGTCGAAAAATGCCGCGGTTGTTTATGCGGCAGGCCCACAGACAGGAAGGCAGGTTTGAGAGAGATGGATTACCGTACCGTGTATGAATGTGGAAAAGGGGAGATCGTAGAAAAAAAATCTCGTTTTATCGGGGAGGTGTTTCCGGTGGAAACGGAAGAGGAGGCGGCGGAGATTCTGGGGAATATTAAGAAACAGTACTGGGACGCGCGCCATCACTGCTGGGCATACGTGATCGGAGAGGAACAGGTCCAGGAACGGTTCAGTGACGATGGGGAACCGGGAGGGACAGCCGGGAAACCGATCCTGGAGGTGATCCGGGGGCATGGCCTGAAAAATGTCCTTGTGGTGGTGACCCGGTATTTCGGCGGAACCCTGCTTGGAACCGGCGGTCTGGTGCGTGCCTATACCCAGTCGGCTCAGGCGGGGATTGCCGCAAGTACGCTGATTACGAAGATAGACGGGTATGAATTGAAGATCGAGACGGATTATTCCGGGCTGGGAAAGCTGCAGTACCTTCTGGCTCAGCGCGGCCTTCCCACGGTTGACGCGGATTACGCGGAGACGGTGACTCTTTCCACTCTGGTTGCGGCTGGAGAAGAGAAGGCGTTTATAAAGGCAGTCACGGAAGCGACCAATGCCCAGGCTGCTGTACGGCGGGAACGGGCTTGCAGGTTCGCTTATCAGGAAGGCGAGGCGGTGATATTTTAAGGCACAGCAGACCCCAGACACGCCCGCTGCGCAGATGATCCTCTGCATACGCGGCTTTTCTCTGAGGTTCCTGTTGTGCCCAACACTCGTATAAAAAAGCCCCCAGCAAGTGATGAGCTTGCTGGGGGCTGTTTTTTAGTGTGCCGCGGTTCTTAATGGAATTCAGGCTCAATCAGGCCGAAGGCTCCGTCTTTTCTCTTATAGACTACATTGACCTCGTCAGTCTCTGCGTTGCTGAATACGAAGAAATTATGTCCGAGCAGTTCCATCTGGATACAGGCATCCTCGGGGAACATAGGCTTGATCCCGAACTTCTTGGTACGGACGATCCGGATCTCGCCGTCTTCTTCGGAGTCTTCCTCGGACTCGAAAAATTCCTTTTTAAAATTACTTGGAGAGGCTGCAGCGGTGGGATGTCCCTGGCTGCGCGCGACCAGCTTGTTTTTATATTTACGGAGCTGACGCTCAATCACCTCTTCTACCAGGTCAATGGATACGTACATGTCATTGCTTGTCTGCTCGGAACGAATGATATTGCCCTTCACGGGGATCGTGACCTCGATCTTCTGCCGTTCCTTCTCCACACTGAGCGTTACGATGATTTCGGTTTCAGGAGTGAAATACCTTTCCAGTTTTGCGAGTTTTTGTTCAATTGTGCTTTTCAGTCCGGGTGTTACTTCGATGTTTTTTCCACTGATAATAAATTTCATGCAGATCAACTCCTTTACTCATATTAGACTTGTCACTATTATAACATGAAAAGGAGTTAATGTATAGAACGAATCACTTCAATTCTTGTAATTTTCCCATCCGTGATCTTGGCAATGCGCAGGGCACAGTCCGGGAAGTAGATGCATGCGCCGACCCCCGGATAAGTATCCTCTTCCTGCAGCTTTTTCAGGAGGATATCCCGCAGCGTCTCATTCTCCTCATAGGGAAGGTTGAGATGGAGGAGTCGGTTGACGCTTCGCACTTTCTGGCTGGCACGGAAGAGAATCTTGTCGGACTCGTCAAAGGTCACGAACAGGAATTTGCGGGTGGCAAACAGGATGGCGATGGCGATCACACCGATCAGGCTGTTGATCGGGGAGGAATGGTCGATGATGATCTGCCTTGCGATGGCAAAAAGCAGAACCTCATACATGGTCTGCGGGGAATGGAAATAGAGCATGCGCACCATCTCGATCCCGATGGCCAGGTTAAAGCAGGTGGTCAGCAGATCCTCATAGTTCGGATATTTGTTAAAATCCGACAGATTGCCGAAGGTCAGGATCAGCCGGACAGTCATGATCAGGATACCGGCTGCCAGGAGCAGTGCGATGACGTACTCCAGAAGATTGGTCAGACGCTTTAAAAATAAAGTCATATATTCTTTCATTGTCCGGCTGCCTCCTTTGCGGATCGTGTTTTTCTGCCCCTGCCGTATGCCTAGCTGCGGGGCAGATCCGTTATTTCTGTTGATTCTGATTGCTGCGTTTGCGCAGTCTGGAATCCAGGATCTTTTTCCGGATGCGCAGGGACTTCGGAGTGACCTCCAGAAGCTCGTCCGTGTCAATAAAATCCAGCGCCTGCTCCAGACTCAGGATATGAGGCGGGGTCAGACGAAGGGCTTCATCCGCGCTGGACGACCGGGTGTTGGTCAGGTGCTTGGTCTTGCAGACATTCAGCTCGATATCGTCCGTTTTCGCGTTCTGCCCCACCACCATGCCGGAATAGACCTTTTCGCCGGGGCCGATGAACAGGGTGCCCCGCTCCTGGGCACTGTATAGTCCGTAAGTGACGGACTCGCCGGTCTCAAACGCGATCAGGGAACCCTGCTTCCGGTACTGGATGTCTCCTTTGTATGGAGCATAGCCGTCAAAGCTGGTGTTCAGGATCCCATTTCCTTTGGTATCGGTCAGAAATTCGCCCCGGTATCCGATCAGCCCCCGGGCCGGGATGGAAAATTCCAGACGGGTATATCCGCTGCCGATGCTGTTCATGCCCTGCAGCTCCCCTTTCCGCTGGCTGAGCTTGTCAATGACGGTGCCGGTAAATTCGTCGGGGACATCTACGAACGCGGCTTCCATGGGCTCCAGTTTTTTCCCGTTTTCATCGGTCTTGTACAGCACCTCGGCCTTGCTGACCGCAAATTCATAGCCCTCCCGGCGCATATTCTCGATCAGTACGGACAGATGGAGTTCCCCGCGTCCGGAAACCTTATAGTTGTCCGCGTTTTCCGTCTCCTCCACCCGGAGGCTGACATCGGTGTTCAACTCCCGGAACAGACGGTCGCGGATATGCCGGGAGGTGACATACTTGCCCTCCTGTCCGGCGAAGGGACTGTCGTTGACGATGAACTGCATGGAGATCGTAGGCTCGGAAATCTTCTGGAACGGGATGGGGGTCGGATTCTCGGGGGAGCACAGGGTATCTCCGATGGAAATGTCGGAGATACCGGAGATGGCAACGATGGAACCGATGCCTGCTTCCTTTACATCTACCTTATTCAATCCGTCAAATTCATAGAGCTTGCTGATCTTGACCTTCTGCTGTTTGTCCGGGTCATGGTGGTTCATCAGGAGCACCTCCTGATTCACGGAGATGGTACCGTTATCCACCTTGCCCACGCCGATGCGGCCCACGTATTCATTGTAGTCGATGGTGCTGATCAGGACCTGGGTGGGCGCGTCGGGATCCCCCTCCGGAGCCGGGATATAATTCAGGATCGTCTCGAACAGTGGTTCCATGTTCTTTTCCTCGTCCGTCAGATCCAGCACGGCCACACCTGCCTTTGCGGACGCATAGACAAAGGGGCATTCCAGCTGTTCGTCGGAGGCGTCCAGATCCATGAACAGCTCCAGCACTTCATCGATCACCTCATCTGGGCGAGCTTCGGGACGGTCAATCTTGTTGATGCACACGATGACCGGAAGATCCAGCTCCAGTGCCTTGCGCAGTACGAATTTGGTCTGTGGCATGGCGCCCTCGAAGGCATCCACTACAAGGACGACACCGTTGACCATCTTGAGCACACGCTCCACCTCGCCGCCGAAATCCGCGTGTCCCGGGGTATCGATGATATTGATCTTGGTGCCCTTGTAGAATACGGCAGTGTTCTTGGACAGGATCGTGATGCCGCGTTCCCGCTCGATATCGTTGGAATCCATGACACGCTCCGCCACTTCCTGATTTTCACGGAATACGCCGCTCTGCTTTAAAAGCTCATCTACCAGGGTCGTCTTGCCGTGGTCTACATGAGCGATGATCGCAATATTTCTTACATCTTCTCGTTTGGTCTTCATGATGTGATACCTCTTTCTAATATCAATAAAGTATAAAATAACTGCTGCATATTTACAGCGTACTCATTCTATCATAAAATATAGAGGAAAAAAAGAGGAAAATTGTCGAGAGAAAATGTCGAACGATTTAGGGGGGATTTTTGTTCTATCCGGAGACAGCCCGACATAAAATTAGTAGTGACTCAAAAATACCGCACAGAGGAAGGGAGACCTATAAATTATGTCAGATAAGATTATTGAAAACAACCAGGTAACGATCATGGGTGAGGTGGCGTCCGGATTTACATACAGCCATGAAGTCTTCGGAGAAGGCTTTTATATGGTAGACGTGCTGGTACGTCGGCTGAGCAATTCCGAGGACCGGATCCCGCTGATGATCTCAGAACGGCTGATTGACGTGACACAGGATTACACCGGAGAATTTATCATGGTATCCGGACAGTTCCGATCCTACAACAGGCATGAGGAGCAGAAGAACCGCCTTGTACTGTCCGTGTTTGTACGGGAAGCAGAATTTATCGAGGAGGAGCTGGACGGGGCAAAGACCAACCATATCCTTCTGGAGGGCTACATCTGCAAGAAGCCCATTTATCGGAAGACACCGCTTGGGAGGGAGATCGCGGACCTGCTTCTGGCAGTGAACCGCCCCTATGGAAAATCAGATTATATCCCCTGTATCTGCTGGGGCAGGAACGCGCGCTACGCGTCCGGCTTCGAGGTGGGGGAGCATGTCCGGATATTGGGCAGGATCCAGAGCCGGGATTATGTGAAAAAAATATCAGAGACAGAGACAGAGACGCGGACGGCATACGAGGTATCCGTCAGCAAGCTGGAATGCCCGGAGGAGGATTAGAAGAGAGCAATATAGAATCGTTTAAAATAGCAGTCCTATGAAAAGTGAAAAGTTTGTTAAAGGGATATCATTTATTGAGGAATCTTCTCAAATGTGATATCCTTTATTTATGTCTGAGACCTTTTGGGTTACTATTCGCGGCCGGTCAGGCCGTGAATTGAGACTTTTTTCGGGCGGCAGGCTCATATCATAGACGAGGAGGAGAACAACATGATAAATGTTTTGATGCATGGATGCAATGGGAGGATGGGACAGATGATCACCGGCCTGGTGAAGGAGGATCCGGGAATCTCGATCGCGGCGGGAGTAGACACCTATCAGGAGGTGCAGAATCCCTATCCGGTCTTTGACACGATCGCAAAATGCGATGTCAGCGTGGATGTGGTGATTGACTTCTCTACGGCATCCGCGCTGGAGGACGTTCTGACGTACTGTGTGGAAAAGCAGATCCCGGCGGTGCTCTGTTCCACGGGCTATTCGGAGGAGCAGCTGAAAAAAATTGCCGAGGCATCGGAAAAAACGGCGGTCCTGAAGTCCGCGAATATGTCTATGGGGATCAATCTGCTGCTGAAGCTTCTGAAGGACGCGGCAAAGGTGCTTGCCCCGGCAGGATATGACATGGAGCTGGTGGAACGCCATCATAACCAGAAGCTGGACGCCCCCAGCGGTACGGCGCTGGCGCTGGCGGATTCCATCAACGAAGCGCTGAACGGAGAATATCACTATGTATATGACAGAAGCCAGGCGCGTCAGAAGAGAGACGGGAAGGAGATCGGGATTTCCGCGGTCCGCGGCGGGACGATCGTGGGAGAGCATGAAGTGATCTTTGCAGGTGTGGACGAGGTGATCGAGTTTAAGCATACCGCGTTTTCCAGAAGCGTTTTCGGCAAAGGAGCCGTGGAGGCTGCGAAATTCCTGGCGGGAAAGCCGGCAGGAATGTATGATATGAGCGACGTGATTCAGCTTTAGGAGGGGCGGAACTATATTCCATAGGACGCAAATGAGGGACGTTTGAATGAAGAATTTAGAGACAAGATATCTGGAACGGCTGTCGGATTTGTACCCAACGATCGCGGCGGCGTCTACGGAGATCATTAATTTACAGGCGATTTTAAATCTGCCGAAGGGGACGGAGCATTTTATTACGGATGTGCACGGCGAGTACGAGGCATTTGCCCATGTGCTGAAGAACGGTTCCGGGTCTGTGCGCCGCAAGATTGATGAGGTCTTCGGCAATACATTGAGTACAAAGGAAAAACGGTCTCTGGCGACGCTGATCTATTATCCGAGGGAGAAGATGCGGATCGTAAGGAAGACAGAGGATAATATGGAGGACTGGTACAAGGTCAACCTGTACCGCTTGATCGAGGTGAGCAAGCGGGCGGCGAGCAAGTATACCCGCTCCAAGGTGCGCAAAGCCCTGCCGAAGGATTTTGCCTATGTCATTGAGGAGCTGATCACGGAGAAGGCGGAGGTCAACGATAAGGAATCCTACTACAATGAGATCATCATGACGATCATCCGGATCGGCAGGGCGGAAGGGTTTATTGCGGCGATCTCCTCCTTGATCCAGCGTCTGGTCGTGGATCACCTTCATATTGTGGGAGATATCTATGACCGGGGACCGGGACCGCATATCATCATGGACAAGCTGATGAACTACCATTCCCTGGATATTCAGTGGGGGAATCATGATGTGCTGTGGATGGGGGCAGCGGCGGGGCAGCGGGGCTGTATTGCCAATGCCATCCGGATTTGCGCGCGCTATGGGAATCTGGATATTCTGGAGGACGGGTACGGCATCAATCTCCTACCGCTGGCGTCTTTTGCCATGCGTGTCTATGAGACGGATCCCTGTACCTGCTTTACCCTGAAAGGACAGGACAATACTATCAGCAAAGCGGAGATGGAGATGAACCTGCGGATCCATAAGGCAATCTCCGTGATCCAGTTTAAGGTGGAGGGACAGATCGTCCAGCGGCAGAAGGGATTTCACATGGAGGACCGGGCACTGCTCCACAGGATTGATTACGAGAAAGGAACCATTACCCTGAATGGAAAGGAATATGCTATGCTGGATATGAATTTCCCGACCATTGACCCGAAGGATCCGTATGCGCTGTCCGGGGAGGAAGAGGAAGTGATGGAACGCCTGGAACGCGCGTTTCTGGGCTGCGAGAAGCTGCAGGAGCATATGCGGCTTCTGCTGACGAAGGGAAACCTCTACATGGTGCACAACAACAACCTGCTGTATCACGGATGCGTGCCGCTGAATGAGGACGGGAGCCTGCGGGAGGTGAGCCTTTTCGGACATACCTTCAAGGGGCGTTCCCTGTATGACGCGCTGGACCGCTATGTGCGCAAGGGCTTCTTTGCTCTGGACGAGCAGGACCGGGAAAACGGAAAGGACATCATGTGGTATATCTGGCTGAGCCCGGATTCCCCGCTGTTCGGCAAGGATAAGATGGCTACTTTCGAGCGGTATTTCCTGGCGGAGAAGGAGACCCATGTGGAAAAGAAAAACCCATATTATAAGCTTCTCGAAAAGGAGGACGTGATCGACAATGTGATGCGGGAATTCGGTCTGTCGCCGGAGAGCGCTTACATCGTCAACGGCCATGTTCCGGTGAAGCGTAAAAATGGAGAAAGCCCGGTCAAATGCAACGGCAAAGTGATGGTCATTGACGGAGGATTTTCCAAGGCATACCAGAAGGAGACCGGGATCGCAGGCTATACTCTGATCTATAATTCCTACGGGCTTCGCCTGGTGGCGCATGAGCCTTTCGAATCTACAGAGGCGGCTATCGAGCGGGAAAGCGATATCCACTCCGAGAGCGTGATCATCAAGCGGGTGATGGAACGGCGGCTGGTGGGTGATACGGACGCCGGCATGGACCTGAGAGAGCGGATCTCAGATCTGGAAGCGCTGCTCGCGGCGTACCGGAGCGGCGAGATCAAGGAGAAGCGTTAAAAAGTGATGGCTGAGTATGCCCAAGGGCATCCCATCATGGCCAGGCGGCCATTTCATAAGGTATAGTTTTTTGTGTCTTTGGAAAATATTTTTAGAAAAAATTTCCATACATAGTATCCGGAACTTTGCGGATATTACATGTATGAAAAAATATTTTTTGAAAGGGAGAAAAAGCTATGAAAAGATATAAGAAGCTTCTATTATTAATGGTATGTACCGGTGTGATCGGGAGTATGACTGCCTGCGGCAGGAACAATGATACCAATGGCGCGGACCAGACAGACACGGAGAATGTGGACCGGAACGACAATATGAATGATGCTACCGGCGGGAACAGCAGCACCAACAAAAACAATACCACCAACGGGACCAACAAGAACAACGGGTCCGATAAGAACAACACGACGAATGGAACCAACAAGAACAATACGACCAATGGAACCGATGGGAATAACGGAGCCACCAACAATAACGGAACCACCGACAGAAATGAAGGGGACGGCGTGATCGGGGATGCGATAGATGATGTAAGGGACGGCATTGATGATGTGGCAGATGACGTCAATAACAGATAGTTACAGGAACCGTCTGATCAAGGTTTGACGCGTAACAACTGACAGCAGCTATACTGAGCGGCAGATTTCATCAGCCGTGAGGATAGCACAAAGGCAGGGGAGCCGGGGATGCAGTACGGCTCCTTTTTCCATATTTCAGGATCGTCTTATATTTTCATGCGACATCATATTTGTAATCTTCGATCAGAATAAAGGGAGTTCCATGTAAACGGTGCGGTGAGACAGAGAAGGACAGGAGCGGGAAGATGAGGTTCAGACCTTGTATTGATATACATAACGGAAAAGTAAAACAGATCGTAGGAGGAAGCCTCAAGGATCAGGGAGACCAGGCAAAGACCAATTTTGCTTCGGAGCTGGACGCGGCTTATTATGCGAAGCTGTACAGAAAGGACGGGCTCGCGGGCGGGCACATGATCCTTCTGAATGGTCAGGATTCCCCTTACTATGAGGCAGACAGGAGGCAGGCATTTTCCGCACTGCGGGAATATCCCGGGGGCCTGCAGATCGGAGGAGGGATCACGGCGGACAATGCGGGTGATTTTCTCGAAGCAGGAGCCAGCCACGTGATTGTGACCTCCTATGTATTTCAAAACGGAGCGTTTCAGAGGGAAAATCTGGAAAAGCTGAAGCGTGCGGTGGGACGGGAGCATATCGTCCTGGACTTAAGCTGCCGGAAGCGGGACGGGGTATACTATATTGTGACGGACCGCTGGCAGACATTTACAGAGGTAAAGCTGGAGCGGAGAACATTGGAAGCACTGGCGGGAGAGTGTGATGAATTTTTGATCCACGGGGTCGATGTGGAAGGCAAGTCCTCGGGAGTGGAGGAAGAGCTGGTACGTCTGCTGGCAGAGTGGAACGGGGCGGAGATGACCTATGCAGGGGGCATCGGAAGTATGGAGGAACTGGAGCATTTCCGCGGGATCAGCGGCGGGAGGCTGGACTTTACCATCGGGAGCGCGCTGGATCTGTTCGGTGGAAATATCCCCTACCGGGAGCTTTGCAGAATGAAAACAACTTGAAAATCCACAGGATTTGATATAAGATAAGTCCAGCGGTTTTTTTCAAATTTCCCCTGGAGTTTGTTAATAAACTATGAATCTGTTGAATTTGAGGGAAGTTAGTGTTAAAATACAATCTGAATAAACATAAGAAGGAGTTAATTGCAGATTATGGGCTTGATAGAGAAAATATTTGGTACGCACAGCGAAAACGAACTGAAGCGTATTTACCCGATCGTAGACCGGATCGAGGCATTGGAGCCTGAGATGCAGGCGCTCAGTGATGAGGAGCTCAAGGGCAAGACCCGGGAGTTCCGGGCGCGGCTGGAGGAAGGCGAGACCCTGGATGACCTTCTGCCGGAGGCATTTGCGGCTGTCAGGGAAGCGGCGGTCAGAAGCTTAGGCATGCGGCATTACCGGGTTCAGCTGATCGGCGGTGTGATCCTGCATCAGGGCAGGATCGCGGAGATGAGGACCGGAGAAGGTAAGACGCTGGTATCTACGCTGCCGGCATATCTGAACGCGCTGCCGGGAGAAGGCGTCCACATTGTCACGGTCAATGACTATCTGGCAAAGCGTGACGCGGAGTGGATGGGCAAGGTACATGAATTCCTGGGACTGACAGTGGGCGTCGTGCTCAACAGCATGGACAATGACGAGCGCCGTAAGCAGTATAACTGTGATATCACCTATGTGACCAACAATGAACTGGGATTTGATTATCTCCGCGACAATATGGTCATCTACAAGGAGCAGCTGGTGCAGCGGGGGCTCCATTACGCGATCATCGACGAGGTGGACTCGGTCCTGATTGACGAGGCAAGGACGCCGCTGATCATTTCCGGACAGAGCGGCAAGTCTACAAAGCTCTATGAAGCCTGCGATATCCTGGCAAGACAGCTGGAGCGGGGCGAGGCCAGCGGCGAATTTTCCAAGATGAATGCCATCATGGGAGAGGAGATCGAAGAGACCGGAGATTACATTGTCAATGAAAAGGAAAAGTCTGTCAACCTGACCGAGGACGGTGTGAAGAAGGTGGAGAAGTTCTTCCATCTGGAAAACCTGGCCGATCCGGAGAACTTAGAGGTTCAGCACAACATCATCCTTGCGCTGCGGGCGCACAATCTGATGTTCCGCGACCAGGATTATGTGGTGACCCCGGAAGGAGAGGTGGTCATCGTTGACGAATTTACCGGACGTATCATGCCGGGACGGCGCTATTCGGATGGACTCCATCAGGCCATTGAAGCGAAGGAGCATGTGAAGGTCAGGCGGGAGAGCAAGACCCTGGCAACCATTACCTTCCAGAACCTGTTCAATAAATTCGAGAAGAAGAGCGGTATGACCGGTACCGCGCTGACAGAGGAAAAGGAATTCCGGGATATTTACGGGATGGACGTCGTAGAGATCCCCACCAACCTTCCGGTCCAGAGAAAGGATCTGGACGATGCGGTCTATAAGACGAAGGAAGGAAAGTACCGGGCGGTCGTGGAAGCGGTCAAAGAAGCTCATGCCACAGGACAGCCGGTTCTGGTGGGTACCATTACCATCGAGGTATCGGAGCTTTTGAGCAAGATGCTGAAAAAGCAGGGCATCCAGCACAATGTCCTGAACGCCAAGTTCCATGAGATGGAAGCGGAGATCGTGGCGGATGCCGGGCTGCACGGGGCTGTGACCATCGCCACCAATATGGCGGGCCGTGGTACGGATATCAAGCTGGACGAGGAGGCCAAGGCAGCCGGCGGATTGAAGATCATCGGTACGGAGCGGCACGAGTCCAGGCGGATCGATAACCAGCTCCGGGGACGTTCCGGACGTCAGGGCGACCCGGGAGAATCCCGCTTTTACATTTCCCTGGAGGATGACCTGCTGCGTCTGTTCGGTTCCGAGAAGCTGATGAGCGTGTTCAATACGCTGGGCGTGGAAGAGGACGAACAGATCGAACATAAGATGCTTTCCAGCGCCATTGAGAAGGCGCAGAAGAAGATAGAGAGCAACAACTTCGGAATCCGTAAGAACCTGCTGGAATATGACCAGGTCATGAATGAACAGAGGGAGATCATCTACGGGGAACGCCGCCGGGTGCTGGACGGAGAGAGCATGCGGGATACGGTTTACAACATGATCACCGAGTATGTGGAGAATACCGTAGACCGGTATGTATCCGCGGAAGTGGATTCGGAAGAGTGGGATCTGGCCGGACTGGATGTGGCGCTCCATGGGGTGATCCCGCAGCTTGTGCTTCCGCCTGCAAAGGAAGTCGAGGACATGCAGCAGAAAGAGCTGAAGCATCTGCTCAAGGAACGGGCTGTCAAGGCATACGAGGCGAAGGAAGCGGAGTTCCCGGAGCCGGAGCATATCCGGGAATTGGAGCGTGTTGTGCTGCTCAAGGCCATTGACGGAAGATGGATGGACCACATCGACGACATGGATCAGCTCCGTCAGGGAATCGGCCTGCAGGCATACGGCAACCGGGATCCTCTGGTAGAGTACAAGATGATGGGATACGACATGTTCGGTGAGATGACCAATGCCATTGCCGAGATCACCATCCGTACCCTGTTCCACGTGCGGGTAGAGCAGAAGGTGGAGCGGGAGCAGGTTGCCAAGGTGACCGGCACCAACAAGGACGACAGCGCGGCGCGCGCCCCGAAGCGGCGTGACACGAAGAAAGTCTATCCCAACGACCCGTGTCCCTGCGGCAGCGGCAAGAAGTATAAGCAATGCTGCGGAAGGAAATGATCATATCCAGAACGGCAGCAGACGGGTCTGTGGTCTGCCGCGTGAACAGTCTAAAAAATAAAATTAAAATGAAAGAGGTGATTAAGGTGGTTTTATTAGATGAATTAAAAGCAACTCTGCTTGCATATGAAGAACCGCTGAAAGATTTGAGGGATTCACTTTGACTTAGCGTCAAAGAAGGAAAGAATCGAAGAGCTGGAAAGAAATATTGAAGAACCGGGATTCTGGGATAAGCCGGAGGAATCCCAGCACACGATGAAGGAACTGAAAAGCCTTCAGGATTCGGTCAAACAGATCGAGGGAATGTTTGCGGACCATGAGGATCTGGGGCTTCTGATCGAGATGAGTGAGGAAGAGCCGGATGAGGACACGATCGCGGAGATTCAGGAGGAGCTGGAGCGTTTCAAGGCGGAATTTGAAGAGCTGCGGATTCAGACTCTTCTGACCGGGGAGTACGATAAGAGCAACGCCATCGTGACGCTGCACGCGGGGGCCGGGGGAACCGAGTCCTGCGACTGGACGGGAATGCTCTACCGGATGTACAGCCGGTGGGCGGAGAAAAAAGGCTTTTCTCTGGAAGTTCTGGACTACCTGGAAGGGGATGTGGCCGGGATCAAGGGCGTGACCTTTGAGGTGTCCGGCGAGAATGCCTACGGATTCCTGCGCTCGGAGAAGGGAGTACACCGTCTGGTGCGGATTTCCCCGTTCAATGCGGCGGGCAAGCGGCAGACGTCATTTTCTTCCTGTGACGTGATCCCGGATATTGAGGATGACATTGAGATCGACATCAATGACGATGACCTTCGGATCGATACATACCGCTCCAGCGGTGCGGGAGGCCAGCACATCAACAAGACCTCCTCGGCGATCCGGATCACCCATCTTCCTACGGGAATCGTGGTACAGTGCCAGAATGAACGTTCCCAGCATCAGAACAAGGACAAGGCCATGCAGATGCTGAAATCCAAGCTGTATGTGCTGAAACAGCAGGAGCAGGCGGAGAAGATGTCCGATATCCGCGGAGACATCAAGGACATCAATTTCGGAAATCAGATCCGCTCTTATGTGATGCAGCCCTACACGATGGTCAAGGATCATCGGACCAATGCGGAGATCAGCAATGTGGGCAGCGTGATGGACGGCAATATTGATCCGTTTATCAATGCCTATCTGAGCGCTTCCGGTAAATAATAGAAAGGAAAGAGAGAAAAAGATGGTAAATATAGCAGTAATGGGGTATGGTACGGTAGGCTCCGGCGTGGTGGAGGTGATCAACACCAACGGGGCGCGTATCAACCAGAGGATCGGCGACGAGCTCCGTATCAAGTATGTGCTGGATCTGCGGGATTTCCCGGGGGATCCGATCCAGGAAAAGATCGTCCATGATTTTGACGTCATTGTAAATGATCCGGAGATTCAGATCGTAGTGGAGGTTATGGGCGGGATCGAGCCGGCCTATACCTTTGTGAAAAAATGCCTCCTGGCCGGAAAAAGCGTGGCTACCTCGAACAAGGCGCTGGTTGCCAAGCACGGGGCGGAGCTTTTGTCCATTGCCCGGGAGCGGGACATCAATTTCCTGTTCGAGGCAAGCGTAGGAGGCGGAATCCCGATCATCCGGCCCTTAAATTCCTCCATGACGGCGGACGAGATCGAAGAGATCACCGGTATCCTGAACGGGACTACCAACTATATGATGACGAAAATGTTCTATGAGGGCTCGGATTATGACGATGTGCTCAGAGAAGCACAGGAGAAGGGCTATGCGGAGCGCAATCCGGAGGCGGATGTGGAAGGCTATGACGCCTGCCGTAAGATCGCCATTCTGTCCTCCCTGATCTCCGGGCAGCAGGTAGACTTCGAAGACATTTACACCGAAGGCATCACTCATATCACCAAAGAGGACATGATGTACGCAAAGGCCATGGGGATGACCATCAAGCTGCTGGCAACAAGCAAGCGGCAGGGAGATCTTCTGCAGGCCATGGTTGCGCCGTATCTGCTGAGAAAAGAGCATCCGCTGTACAGTGTCAATGACGTGTTCAACGCGATCTTTGTCCATGGAAATGTCCTCGGAGACGCCATGTTCTACGGCAGCGGAGCCGGCAAGCTTCCCACCGCCAGCGCGGTGGTGGCCGACGTGGTGGACGAGGCAAAGCATCTTCACAGAAATATCATGACCATGTGGAAGAGCGACAAGCTGGAACTGCTTCCCTTTGAAGATACGAGCAAACGGTTCTTTGTCCGGATCTCCGGGGAGCCGGAGGCGTTGAAAGCTCACGTGGAAAGTAAATTTGGACCGGTGGAGATTGTCAGGGCAGACGGCTTGGAAGGGGAATTCGGATTCCTGACCGGCGTGCTGACCGAGCGGGCTTACGAGGAAAATGCAAAAGAGTTCCCGGGGATCCTTCACAGGATCCGTGTGGAAGGGTAGTGGGGTATGATGAAAAAATATGTAATTGTTTTGTGCGACGGGATGGCGGATGAACCGCTGCCGGAGCTGGATGGAAGGACGCCTCTGGAAGCGGCGCGCACGCCCCATATGGACCGGCTGGCGCCCCGCTCCGAGATCGGCATGGCGCGGACGGTGCCGGAGGGGATGTCTCCGGGCAGCGATACGGCCAACCTGTCGGTCATCGGATACGACCCGGTTAAATACTATTCCGGGCGTTCCCCGCTGGAAGCGCTGAGTATCGGGGTGGATATGAAAGAGGATGACGTGTCGTTCCGCTGCAATGTGGTGACACTGTCTGAGGAGGAAGAAAACTACGAGGACCGGCGGATTCTGGATCACAGCGCAGGAGAGATCAGCAGTAAGGACGCGGCAGTCCTGATTGAGGCATTGAAGGAAGGATTGAAGCGGGACGGGTATGAGTTTTACGCGGGAACCAGCTACCGGCATCTGCTGATCTGGAAGCAGGGCAGAGTGGTGGAGCTGACCGCGCCCCATGATATATTGACCCGGCGAATTGGGGAATACCTGCCGGCAGACCCGGTGCTCCGGGAGATGATGGTGAAGAGCTATGACATTCTTTCCAACCATCCCATCAATGTGAAGCGGAAGGAACAGGGACTGAACCCGGCCAACTCCGCCTGGTTCTGGGGAGCCGGCACCCGGCCCGCACTGACCTCCTTTGAGCAGGAGCATCATCTGAAGGGCGCCATGGTATCCGCTGTGGATCTGCTGAAAGGCATCGCGGTGGGCGCAGGAATGCGCAATATCACCGTGGAAGGCGCCAACGGCGGCCTGGATACGAACTACACGGGCAAGGGACAGGCAGCCATAGACGCGCTCCGGGGGGATATGGATTTTGTGTATATCCATATCGAGGCTCCGGACGAGATGGGACATCAGGGGAGCTTTACGGATAAGATCACGGCGATTGAGCGGATCGATGCGCAGATCATCGGCCCGATCGCGGAAACCCTGGAAGCGGAAGGTATGGACTTCCGCATGCTGGTACTGCCCGATCATCCGACTCCGGTCCGGGTGCGCACCCATGTCGGAGATCCGGTTCCCTATCTGCTGTATGACAGCACGGCGGATCTGGGCGGCAAAGCGGTCCGGTATGATGAAAAGACCGGGCAGGAGAGCGGGATCCTGGTGGAGAAGGGGCATATGCTGATCCGGCATCTGTTTGAGAACGGTGAAAAATAAAAAATCGCAGTTTCCGTCAGGAGACTGCGGTTTTTAAAATGATGGAGGCACAGGGCTTGATTAAGGCAATTCAGGGCAAAGGCAAGGGAAGATACGTTTTGAATGTCTCCAGTGCAGTAAAAAAGGATAAAAATATTATGATCTTAAGCGTCAGCAGAAGAACAGATATCCCCGCCTTCTATGCGGAGTGGTTTTTCCGGCGGATCCGGGAAGGCTTTCTGTATGTCAGAAACCCGATGAATCCCCGTCAGGTGAGCAGGATCGCTCTGTCTCCGGATGTGGTGGACTGCATCGTGTTCTGGAGCAAAAATCCGGCGCCGATGCTGGAAAGACTGGATGAGCTGCGGGAATATCCCTTTTATTTTCAGTTTACTCTGACGGGATATGGAAGGGATATCGAACCGGGGCTTCCGGATAAAAGGAAAGAGCTGATCGGTACATTTCAGAGATTATCTGAAAAAGTGGGGAAGGAGAGAGTCGTCTGGCGGTACGATCCGATCCTGGTAAATGACAGGTATACGATGGAATATCACTTGAAAGCATTTGAAGAGATCGCCGGCTGTCTCAAAGGCTACACGGAAAAGGCGGTCATCAGCTTTGTGGATTTTTATGCGAAAACGCTGCGCAATACAAAGGATCTGCATATAAAGAACCTGAGCAGGGAAGAAATGACGGAAATTGCGAAGGGAATGTCGCAGATTGCAGATTGCTGCGGGCTGGTGATCGAAACCTGTGCGGAGCAGATTGATCTGAAGGATGTGGGAATCCGGCACGGAAGCTGTATTGACAAAAAGCAGATCGAGAAGATTGCGGGATGTTCACTGAGCGCGGAAAAGGACAAAAACCAGCGAGAAGCCTGCGGCTGCTGTGAAAGTATTGATGTGGGAGCCTACAATACCTGCGGAAATGGGTGCCGGTATTGCTATGCGAATTTTAGCGGGGAACAGGTGCGAAAATGCATAGCATGCTATGATGCGGATTCGCCGCTGCTCTGCGGAAGGATTGGCCTGGAGGACCGGGTGACAGACAGGAAAGTGAAATCTTTTCGGAACCCGCAGCTGAGCATTTTCTGACCGTACAGCTGTGTTGGCAGACGTAAGCGTGCGTCAGCAAGGTTTTTGCGAATGAATGAGCAGGGTGGACGTTCTTTAGAGCATCTAACCGTACAGTTGAGTGTTTTCGCAGATGGATGTTGTAATTGACTGGGAGAAGAACGAATGGAAGTGAAATTTTATCCCTTATCGGACGAAGTACGTTCGTCCTGCAGGGAGATGAATAACGGGGAGCCTTTCAGCGGCCCGACAGTGGAAGATTCGGATTTAAAATTCGCCGTCATTATTTCCAGGGCAGATGGAAAATGGGTATTCTGTAAGCACAAAGACAGAAATACATACGAAGTGCCCGGCGGCCACAGAGAAGAACATGAAAGTATCCTGGAAACCGCAAAACGGGAATTATATGAAGAGACAGGTGCTGTAGAATACGACCTCCGTCCTGTCTGCGTTTACTCCGTGATCGGGCGGACACGGGTCAATCAGACGGGGGAAGAGACCTTTGGGATGCTGTACTATGCAGAGATCAGGAAGTTTGAACAGGAACTGCACAGCGAGATAGAAAAGGTGGAGTTCTTTGAAGAGCTGCCGGAGGCGTGGACATATCCTGACATACAGCCGTTGCTGATCCGGGAGCATCTGAGGCGTGAAGCGCTCATAAAATGAAAAGCAGGAATCCCCCTGCCTTGCTGCAAGCAGTACACCAGCAGCAGGGCAGGGGGAAAAATCTTATTTCTTTTTGACAGGGATCCAGATCTCGGTATAATAATTTTCATCATCGGTCCCCTTAGGACACTTGTCCGGTGCGTCATACATCTCAACGCAGTATCCTGCAATATGCATCGCTGTGGGAGAGCAAAAAGCGGAAGCAGTGTTGGGGTCAGTCAGAGGGAACTATATTGGAACCTTGATCATGGACGATAAATGTGCCCAAAAAATTTTAAAAACGATCAAGTAGGCAGAGGTGATTTTTCCGGCCTGCGGCCGTACGTCAACGATACGGCCGCAGGCTTGAGGGAAGCTTTACAGATTCCCCTTCAACCCAATCTCCTCCGCCTTTTCCTTCATCCCTTCAATGGTCTCCCGGATCACCTCATCCAGCTCCATCCCCAGCATTTCACAGCCCTTGCGGATGACGTCGCGGTCTACGCCGGCGGCAAAGCGTTTGTCCTTGAATTTTTTCTTTACGGACTTCACCTCCAGATCCAATACGCTTTTGGAGGGACGCATCAGACATGCCGCATTGATCAGGCCGGTCAGCTCATCGATCGTATACAGTACCTTCTCCATCTGGCTTTCCGGCTTTGTGTCCGTACAGATTCCGTATCCGTGGCAGCTCATGGCGCGGATATAGACCTCATCAATTCCATGCTCACGCATGATCTCTTCGGCCTTTTTGCAATGCTCCTCCGGGAACTGTTCATAATCCAGGTCGTGCAGCAGCCCGGCTACACCCCAGACTTCCTCATCCTCGCCGTTCAGGCGCCCGAAATGGGCCATTACAGCTTCTACGGCCATGGCGTGCTGCTGCAGCGCCGGGGATTTTGTGTAATCCGTCAACAATTTCCATGCGTCTTCTCTTGATAGTTTCTTTTCCATTTTAAAAACCTCCATGTATGTATAATCTATATCTCTTCATCAGCAGCAAAATCGGGGCTTATGAAATCCGTTTTTGGGAACAATCACACTATCGAAAGATCGTCTGTACCAGAAACATATATATAATCGTCCCGCCTCCGATGCTCAGCAGCGTATTCTTTTTCCATTTATGCAGACCAACAATGAAAAGAATGGCGGTCAGCTCCGGCAGGGCAAAATGTCCGCCGCCGAACGCATCCTTTAAGCAGTACACCACCAGCAGCCCGATCACCGCATAGGGCAGGACCGTTCCGAGATAGGTAATATAGCGGGGCGGCTCTTTGCCCTCTGGAAATATGAGAAAAGGAAGGAACCGTGTCGTCATGGTTCCCAGCACGACAGCCAGGATCGTGAGTATACTCTGTGCGGTTGTCATGGTGTCTCCTTCTTCTTATGGTACCTTCTGCCAATGGAAAAGCACAGGATGATCAGGGCCATGGCAGGCAGGATAAAGCTCTGGCTTCCGAATACCAGCAGGCAGAGAAGCGAACAGCCCAGGCCGGTGAGGGCCGGGCGGTGATCCTTAGACTCCTCCCACTGGTTGATGAACATGACGACAAACAGCGCCGTCATGACGAACTCGATGCCTGTCGTGTCAAAATGGATAACATAACCCAGAAGGGCTCCCATGGTTGCGCCTGCGACCCAGTACATCTGATTCAGAAGCGTCACAAAGAGCATGAACCATCCCCTGTCCACATCCGGAGGCGGCGTCACGGTACAGTTGACCGTAAAGGACTCATCGCACATCCCATAGATCAGATAGGTTTTTTTCCAGCCCGTATTCTTATACTTTTCCAGCATGGAGATCCCGTAGAACAGATGCCGCGCATTGACCATCAGCGCCAGAAAAAAGGCATGCAGCGGATGAAAGGCGGACAGCAGCAGCTCCACGGTGACAAATTCCATAGAACCGGCAAAGATAAACAGGCTCATGAACATGGGATAGACAAAGGAAAAGCCCTTGCTCCGCATGAGAAAGCCATAGGACATCCCCAGAAAGAGAAATCCGATGCAGATGGGGATCGTATAAGGCAGGGCAGCTTTGAATGCTTTTGTTTTCATGGATATTCGTTCCTCCTGATCCGCAGTAAGGGACTGCGCAGAAAAATCCTGCAAACGTTTTGCGGATCAATCCGGACAGTTACTAAGAAAGAAACAGGAGCCTTTGCCCCTGTTTCTTCTAGTCGGATCCAATCAATCTCGTATTGAGATTTATAACTGAGGACCAGCAGAAACCAAAGCCTTGCCTGCGTCATTGCCCTCATATTTTGTAAAGTTCTTGATGAATCTCTGCGCCAGATCCTTCGCCTTGGTTTCCCACTCAGCAGCATCGCCGTAAGTATCGCGCGGATCAAGGATACCGGAATCTACGCCCGGAAGCTCTGTCGGAACTTCGAAGTTGAAGTACGGGATCTTCTTTGTCGGTGCTTTCAGGATATCGCCGCTTAAGATCGCGTCGATGATACCGCGGGTATCCTTAATAGTGATACGCTTGCCTGTGCCGTTCCATCCGGTATTTACCAGATATGCCTTTGCGCCGTTTGCTTCCATTCTCTTAACCAGCTCTTCGCCGTACTTGGTCGGATGCAGTTCCAGGAATGCCTGTCCGAAGCATGCGGAGAAGGTCGGTGTCGGCTCTGTGATACCGCGCTCTGTTCCGGCAAGCTTTGCGGTAAAGCCTGACAGGAAGTAGTACTGTGTCTGTTCCGGAGTCAGGATGGATACCGGAGGAAGTACGCCGAATGCGTCTGCGGACAGGAAGATCACTTCCTTCGCTGCAGGAGCCGCGGATACCGGACGCACGATCTTTTCAATGTGGTCGATCGGATAGGATACACGTGTATTCTCTGTCACGCTCTTATCGTTAAAATCAATCTTGCCGTTCTCATCCAGTGTTACGTTCTCAAGCAGAGCGTTGCGCTTGATCGCATTGTAGATATCCGGCTCAGATTCCTTGTCCAGGTTGATGACCTTCGCATAGCAGCCACCTTCGAAGTTGAAGACGCCGTTGTCATCCCAGCCGTGCTCGTCATCACCGATGAGGAGACGCTTCGGGTCTGTGGAAAGCGTTGTCTTGCCGGTTCCGGAAAGACCGAAGAAGATAGCGGTATTCTCGCCGTTCATATCTGTATTTGCGGAGCAGTGCATGGAAGCGATGCCCTTGAGCGGCAGATAGTAGTTCATCATGGAGAACATACCCTTCTTCATCTCTCCGCCGTACCATGTATTCAGGATAACCTGCTCGCGGCTTGTGATATTGAATACTGCTGCTGTCTCAGAATTCAGGCCTAACTCTTTATAATTTTCAACCTTTGCCTTGGAAGCGTTGTAAACAACGAAATCAGGCTCAAAGCTTGCCAGCTCTTCGTCTGTCGGCTGGATGAACATGTTCTTTACAAAATGTGCCTGCCACGCAACTTCCATGATAAAACGGATTGCCATGCGGGTATCAGCGTTCGTTCCGCAGAATGCGTCTACTACAAAGAGTCTCTTATTGGAGAGCTCTTTCAGAGCAAGATCCTTTACAACAGCCCAAGTCTCTTCAGAAGCCGGATGGTTGTCATTTTTGTACTCATCGGAAGTCCACCATACGGTATCCTTTGAATTTTCATCCATAACGATGAACTTATCTTTGGGTGAACGGCCCGTATAGATACCAGTCATTACATTGACTGCACCCAGTTCGCTTACCTGGCCCTTTTCAAAACCTTCCAGATCAGGTCTTGTTTCCTCTTCAAATAACATTTCATATGAAGGATTGTGTACAATTTCTGTAGTTCCGGTAATACCATACTTACTTAAATTGAGTTCTGCCATCTTCATTAAACCTCTCTTCTTCAATATTTGTCCATATATGCAGGATATGTGATGCCCTCTCCTGCGAAACAGACATTGTAACTTCAATATCATATTATACATAATAAAGCGATAAAATCAATAACAATTCTCCAAAATTTTCGAAATACCAGTAGAAAAACACGGTTTGACCGGGAAATAGATTCCTCTTTCAAAACAGATGCAGGTAAGATACAGGATAGACGTAAAATCAGGGCAGGTGATCGAGTCACCGGCCCTGGGGATTCATCTGATGCAATACATATGCGACAAGATGCTGACGCTCCCATTCGGCGCCGCGGTATTCCAATACAAACCGAATCTCCTCATCGGTCAGATAGAGGATGTCATTCGTGCCGCTGCGGTAGGAGATATGATAGGAAGCTATGGATTCCTTAAACTCATCCTCGGAGAACGGCGTGCGTACCAGCTGATCCAGCGTGATGGAATAGACCTCGCACAGCTTGGTCAGCAGATCCAGATCCGGATCTCTTTTTGCGGTCTCATAGTTGGAATATGCCTGACGGGAGATGCTGATCCTCTCAGCCAATGCCTGCTGAGTGAATCCATATGCTTCACGATATCTTTTTAAATTGTATGCAAGCTGTATATTCGCCACGATGCACCTCCGTATAGTGGGAAAAAGATTCCCGGAAAATCTGTTGAATGTTGAAAAAGACCATATTTCCTTTCCTGAATTATAGCAATGATTTTCCGATACGGGTTATTATGCAACAGAATGGAGAAAATATTTGAAAAGCATACAAAATAGTATATCTGGGTTTCCGTGTCCGCAAGGCACTGTAGGCGTGCGGTTTATGGGCATTACAGCCGGCTCAGCGTGCTGTTCTGGTATTGCGGGGAGCAGGTGACATCCTCACCGAACCAGCTTGGAGGCCGGAAGGAATTGGCAGCCGCTTCATCCGGAAATTCGACCTCGGCAAAGATCATGCCGTCCAGATAACCGGAGAAAAAGTCCAGCTCGATGTTCAGGCCGCCGTCCAGGGGGATGACATAGCGGTCCTTGGTGATCAGATGTCCGTCTGCTTTTTCGATCAGGTGGGTATATGCCTCGCGGGTAAGCGGTAGGTTGTATTCTTCCCGGACCAAAAGGCCCTTTGATTTGTAAGTCAGGTAATAGTCGTCGTTGTCACGCCGGATCCGTACGACCGGTTCGGTGCACAGGTATCCCTGCTCGATCCTGCGGCACGGATAGTCCTTCGGGTCAAAAGGGATCTTCGAGCGTTCGATCAGATATTTGCGTTCGATTTCCATGGATCTCCTCCTTCAGATGCTTTTCTGACGCTTGTATCATATTATGTTACATGTCACACACTGACCAATCACTACGCTGATTGGTCAGGAGGATGCACATAAAAGCTGGGATTCAGGCCGTCCATTGCCGTAGGCAATTTTAAATGACGGCCTGAGTTACAGGGCACGCCTTCAAGGTGTGACCTGTAACCATATCATAATACGACTGAGAAAAAAAGTAAACGCCGATTGCTTTTTTTTGCGCCTTCTGCTACACTGAATATAGTTTTTACCTGGGACAATAAGGGGACGGGATGCAGTGATGAAGACTGCTGCCGGCAGTATAAGCAAGAAAGGAATCGAAGAACGATGGATGAGAACGTTTTTGGCTTTGTCAGTATCATGGCTTTTGGATGTGGGATCTATGGGCTGTATGCCTATATACAGATGCGGAAGAGCGGGAGCATCAATGAGACGCTTCTCCTGGGAAAGAAGTATTCGGAATATATGTGCAGGGATAAAGCCGCATTTGTGAAAAAAGCGCTGCCGGCGGTGCTGGTATTCGGGATCGTGGCAACGGTATATGGGGTGATCGACATGATCCATTGCTTTGTGACGCCCATTCCGGTGCTGGATTATACCGGGCTTGCGGTCTTTCTCGGCGTGCTTGTCTGGTATATGGTTTACACCACAAAATTAAAAAATAAATACTTTTGAAATTGCGATTTTTCAGGCCGGAGACTGCAGAGAGTTCCGGCCTCTTTTATGTAGAAAAACCCGTACTCTTCCAGGTTTGGCCGACAGAGGATCATTCCTCCGGCTCAAAAGCAATTCCTTTCTTGTCAAAAAATCTGGGGACCATGGCGTCCCACTCATGCTCTAAGGATTTATCCATGGAAAATGTTTTCAGAGAGGTTCCGGTGATGCACTGGAGAGCGGTGCCGTCAAACCGGATATTGAGGTACAGTCCCTGCACATCGGATGCCTGATAGTCCAGGCTATTCTGCTCGATCAGCCTTGCAATATTTTCAGGGGACAGACTGAATACGAACCGGAAGCTCAGCGGAGTCCGCTTTCCCTTAATGATCGAAAAGCACAGCTCCCGCAGCTGCTTCCATGAGGAATAACCTCCCTTTGAGCTGCCGCCGGCGTTTTCGTGATCCGGGGTCGGACCGGAGCCGGATGACGCGGCAGAACCCGGGCTGTCCGATCCTGGGGCCATGGAATCTTCATAAAAGGCTTTTTGGATATAACCGTCTATGGTAAAGGTATTGAATGTGACGATCTCGCCTTCGATAAACAGAAAGTTGTCAAAGGTATCGGACAGCAGAAGGCGCGTCATGAAATTTTTGGTATTTTTCAGCTTCAGTGCGATCAATATTTTTTCCTCCGATCATTGGGAATCGTGTTGTTTTGCGGGGCTGTGTCCTTGCGGCGCGGTGCGCGGTCCAAGGGGGAGCAACCACTATTCTATCACAAAAATCTGGTGTAGTGAACCGCAGACATTGACTTTTTATGTTAAAAAACGTATTATATAGAAATATTGTAATTGCCGTCAAATTGCAAATACAGAAGTTTATCGTTGCAGGGGTGCCGGTCAGGCATGGACCTGTAACAGTTTATCAAAATACATAAGAGAGGTACAATAAAGAATATTGGATAATAAAAAGAAAAGAATCATGGTGATCTCAGGACTGGCGCTTGCGGCGGTGCTGATCACAGTCATCATAGCGGTGGAGGCGGTGGGAAGCCTGACCAGAAAAAAGGTGGATACATCGGAAGGTGTGGAGATCATTAAGCAGGCGGAAGCGGCGGAGGTCACCGTGATCGAGACGAAGATACAGAATCTGGAGGAGCAGGAGAAAAAAGAAGCAGAAGCGGAAGATACCCGCAGTATCAAGGAAAAATTTACCACTGCGGTCGTTATGGGGGATTCTATTACGGCCGGATTTACAGAGTACGACATCCTGAACGCTTCCAGTGTGGTGGCAGAGATCGGAGCCGGACTGGGAGGGTTGGAGGAACAGATCGGGAAGCTAAAGGAACTCAACCCCCAGGTGGTATTTTTGTCTTACGGCATGAACGATATCCTTTCTACCCAGGGGGATACGGATGCATTTATAGATCAATACAAGTCTATTATTAAGCAAATGCAGAAAGAGCTGCCGAATACAAAGATCTTTATCAATTCCATTTTCCCGGTCTCGCGGCAGGAAAGGGAAAGAGAACCTTTATTTCAGGAACTGGATGCCTATAATGAAGCGCTGCGGGAGATGTGCGACAGGCAGCAGATCGCGTATGTGGACAACACGGAGCTGGTGTCTGACCGATACTATGAAGAGGACGGAGTCCATTTTAAACCAGATTTTTACCCGGTTTGGGCAGAACGCATGGCGGAGGTGGCTTCCTTATGACAGAGAGATACGGAGTGAATTACCGGGGAAATGCCGGACAAAATTATAGTCAGGGATACGGGCAGAGCGGCATCGCTGATCACAACTGGGGATACGGACAAAACGGCGCTGGTTACAGCCAGGGCTATGCGCCTGATTACGGTCAGAATTATGGTCAGGGCTATGAGCCAGGTTACGCGCCTGATTACGGTCAGAATTATGGCCAGGGCTATGAACAAAGCTATCATCAAAATTCCAGCCAGAATGACGGCGGCCAATATGCAGCCAGCCATGAAGAAACCAATTATGAAGCCGGCTATGCAGAAGGCACAGAGAAATATGACGCAGAGGATTACCGGCAGGATCAGCAGGAGGTTTCGTCCTTCAGCAAAGCGGGAATCCTCAAATTGGGAGCGGCCTTTTTGATCCTGGTGTATATCGTGCTGCTGCTGATCTATACCAGCGGGAGTACGAAGCCCTTCGAGGAGGTTGCCGGAGCCGTTGAGCCCCTGCTGGATAAGGAAAGTCTTGTCAGGCAGGACGCCCAGGCGCTGAAGCGGTATTATGGGCTGAACAGCGCGGACTATGAAGGCGTCCTGTTTTATTCAGCCGAGTTCAGTATCTCAGCGCAGGAGGTTCTGCTGATTGAAGTGAAAACGGACCAGCAGGTGCATGAGGTACGGGACGCCATAGAGGAACGCCTGGAAAGCCGAAAGAATACCTTTGAGGGGTACGCGCCGGAGCAGGCGCAGCTGATCGGGCAGGCACAGATCCAGGTGAGGGGACGGTTTCTCTTTCTGGCCGTCTCGCCGGAGGCAGAAACCTTAGCCGCCGCATTTACAAAGAGCCTGTAGACCGGGCTGGGAAGAGGATAGTTGAATGCTGTTTAGTAGTATGACATTTTTGTTTGTATTTCTGCCTGTGACGCTGGCAGTTTATTATCTGGCGCCTGCACAGATGAGGAATCTGGTGATGCTGGCTGCCAGTCTGTTTTTCTATGCATGGGGAGAACCGGTCTATATCATATTGATGCTGCTGTCCATCCTCATGAATTATTACTGCGGGCTGGATATTGACGGCAAGAGGAACAGCCCGCAGCTTGCCAGGCGGAGCCTGATTTTTGCGGTGGCGGCAAATGTACTGGTGCTTGGCTTTTTTAAATATTACGGACTGATCATGGAGACGGTGAATGGGACGCTGCCGGTGGATATTCCCTACCGGGTGCTTCCGCTGCCCATCGGGATCTCTTTTTATACCTTTCAGGCGCTGTCCTATATTGTAGATGTGTACAGAGGAGAGGCACGGGCGCAGAAAAAGTTCACCTGGTTTGCCTCCTATATCTGTATGTTTCCGCAGCTGATCGCAGGGCCGATCATCCGGTATGTGGATATCGAGGAGCAGCTGAGACAGCGCAGCTTCGGCATTGTAAAGTTCGGCCGGGGAGCCATGTTTTTTATCCGGGGACTGGCGAAAAAAGTGGTCATCGCCAATTCCATCGGTACGGTCTATGAGCAGGTGATGCAGCTCCCGGTAGGGACGGTATCCGTGCTGACCTCATGGGTCGGGTGCCTTGCATACGCGTTCCAGATCTATTTTGATTTCAGCGGATATTCGGATATGGCAGTCGGGCTGGGAAAAATGTTTGGCTTTGAATTCCGCAGGAACTTCCATTACCCATATGTTTCGAAAAGTATTACAGAGTTCTGGCGGAGATGGCACATTTCCCTGAGCACCTGGTTTCGGGAATACGTGTATATTCCACTGGGAGGAAACCGGTGCGGCGGACAGCGCAATATGGTGAACCTGATCCTGGTATGGGCGCTGACCGGACTTTGGCACGGCGCGGAATGGAATTTTCTGCTTTGGGGCCTTTACTACGGTGTGCTGCTGATCCTGGAGAAACATGTGTGGGGAGCTTTGATGGACCGGCTTCCGGGAGTGATCCAGCATATTTACACGTTTGTCCTGGTGATGGTGGGATGGGTATTTTTCTTCAGTCCGGACCTGGGCTCGGCGCTGGACTACATCGGAATGATGTTCGGCATGGGGGCGAGCGCCCTGGCGGACCGGCAGGCGGTGTTCCTGCTGACGACCCACTGGCTGCTGTTCCTGCTGTGTATCCTGGGATCCTCATCCATCGGATGGACGATCTTGCGCGCCTTTATGGAGTCCTATAAAAAAGGAAGGACGCAGAGGATCATGTCCTGCGTGATCTATATGGGGATATTCCTGGTCAGCGTGGCATTCCTGGTGACGGAAACCTTTAATCCGTTTTTATATTTCCGCTTTTAACGTCAAAACTCCCGCAGGGAGGATTTTGTGTGAAATGGCGGCATCCGCGAAAAGAAATCGGATGCCTTTCGATATCAGGAGATCAATATGAGGAATCATAGAAGACTAAGAAGAATTGAAGGGACAGTAGGAAAAGCATTTGTCATGTGCATGATCATTTTTTTCCTGCTGAACCTGATCGTATCGGATAAGGAGATGTCCGAGGAGGAAAACCGGATGCTCGCCGGGAGCCCCAGGCTCTCCTGGAGCAGCCTGGTGTCAGGGGATTTTATGACAAAATATGAAACCTATCTGGCGGACCAGTTTGCCGGGCGGAATTTCTGGAGGAGCATCAAGGTGGGCTTAAGCGGCCTCGGCGGAAGCAGACAGGAGGAGGACATCCTGATCGGAAAGGATGATTATCTGATGGAAGAGATCGTGTCGCCGGACCAGGATACGCTGATGGAAAATCTGGAAGCGATCCGGCAGTTTGCGAAACGGAGCCGGGATATTCAGACGTATATGCTGCTGGTTCCCAATGCGGCCAATATCATGCGCGACCGGCTTCCCGCGTTTGCCACGGTGTCCGATCAGAGCCGGATGTTCGCCCAGGTGAAGCGGGAGCTGGGGGAGGACGTGGAGTGGCTGGATGCCGCAGAAGCTTTGAAGAAGCATGCGGGGGAACAGATCTATTATAAGACGGATCACCACTGGACCAGCCTGGGGGCGTTTTATACGTTCAGCCAGGTGGCGGAGCAGATGCAGATCAAGACCGATGTGTCCAGCGGGTTTGTCTCCTATCCCATCTCCACCACCTTTAACGGGATGCTAGCGGCCAAGAGCGGCTGCAGGATGGACGTCAGGGAGGATATCTATATGTATGTTCCCAGAGACACGGACAATGACGTGGTGGTCAACTATGTGGATGAACAGCGCAAGACCGCTTCGCTGTATGATTCGTCCAAGCTCAAGACCCGGGACCAGTATGCGGTCTTTCTGGGGGAAAATACGTCCGTGGTGGATATCAAGACGGTGTCGGAAAGCAAGAGGAGGCTCCTGCTCATCAAGGATTCCTACGCAAACAGCTTTGTGCCGTTTCTGACCCCGTATTTTCGGGAGATCGTGCTGGTGGATCCCAGATATTACAGCGGGACGATCGAGGATATCATGGATACCTACCGGATCTCAGACGTGCTGTATTTATACAGCGGCAATACCTTTTTCCAGGACAACAATCTCAAAGGCGTGCTGAGCGGGGAGTGAGAGAAGATGAGCAATCAGATCCAAAAGGAATTTCAGCAGAAAACAGAGCCTGTCCGGCTGAACAAATATCTCAGCGAGGCAGGCGTATGTTCCAGGCGGGAGGCAGACCGCCTGATCGCGTCCGGCCGGGTGACGGTGGACGGGAGGCCCGGGGAGACCGGAATGAAGGTCTGTCCGGGGCAGAAGGTCTGTATCGGGAAAAAAGTGATTTCCCGCCAGGAGGAAATGGTCGTGCTGGCGGTGAACAAGCCTGTGGGCATTGTGTGTACGGAGGAGCGCAGGGAACGCGGCAGCATCATCCGTTATCTGGATTATCCGGTGCGGGTCACGTATATCGGAAGGCTGGATAAGGATTCCCGGGGGCTGCTTTTGATGACCAACAACGGGGATATCATCAATCAGATCATGCGGTCCGCAAACCGGCACGAGAAGGAATATAAGGTCACAGTGGACCGGGAGGTGACCCGGGATTTTCTGGACCGGATGGCGGCAGGCGTGCCTATCCTGGATACGGTGACGAGACCCTGCCAGGTACAGAAGATCGGGAAGTATACGTTTTCGATCATCCTGACTCAGGGCATGAACCGGCAGATTCGCAGGATGTGCGAAGCCCTGGGATACCAGGTGAAGGATCTGTTGCGCACAAGAATATTAAATATCAGGCTGGGAAACCTGAAAGAAGGGGAGTACCGACAGGTCACGGACGAAGAACTCAATGAATTGTATGAGCAGATCCGGGGTTCTTCGAAATAAAATCAGAGGGTATGGAATGCTGTTTCTGCGTATACGTATGAAGTGACGGAGCAGATCAGCTGCAAAATGAACAGGAACAGGAGCAGGATCTTATGGAGCAGAAAAGACAGCGGCTGCAGGAATTGACAGAGCTTTTAAACCGCGCCCGGCGTGCCTATGAGCAGGAAGACCGGGAGATCATGAGCAATTACGAATATGATAAGCTGTATGACGAACTTTCAGGGCTGGAGCAGGAGCTGGGAACAACACTTGCATCCAGCCCCACCGTCCATGTGGGGTATGAGGTGCTCAGCGAACTGCCGAAGGAGCGGCATGAGCGTCCCATGCTTTCCCTGGATAAGACCAAGGAGGTGCCCCGGCTGCAGGAATTTCTGGGAGACCAGCAGGCGGTGATCTCCTGGAAGCTGGACGGGCTGACCATCGTGCTGACCTACCGGGACGGAGAACTGCAGAAGGCGGTCACCCGGGGAAATGGAGAGGTGGGGGAGGTCATCACCAACAATGCCAGAGTGTTCAAAAATCTTCCTCTGCGCATTTCCTACCAGGGAGAACTGATCCTGCGGGGGGAGGCGGTCATCGGATACAGGGACTTCGAGCGGATCAATGAGGAGATCGAGGATGTGGATGCCCGGTATAAGAATCCGAGGAACCTGTGCAGCGGTTCGGTGCGGCAGCTGAGCAATGAGGTGACGGCAAGGCGCAATGTCCGTTTTTTCGCCTTTTCTCTGGTGCGGGCAGAAGGGGTGGATTTTGACAATTCCAGGTTCCGTCAGATGGAATGGCTGGAATCCCAGGGCTTTGAGGTGGTGGAGCACCGCAGGGTGACGGCGGAGACCATTCGGGAAGAGGTGGACTGGTTCGCGGGACGGATCGAGAGCAACGATTTTCCGTCAGATGGACTGGTGCTGGTCTATGACGACATTGCATACGGACAGTCGCTGGGGGCAACGGCAAAATTTCCCAGAGACTCCTTTGCGTTCAAATGGGCAGATGAGGTTCGGGAGACGACGCTGCGGGAGATAGAATGGAGTCCTTCCCGGACCGGGCTGATCAACCCGGTGGCAATCTTTGAGCCGGTGGAACTGGAGGGGACTACGGTGAGTCGGGCCAGCGTCCACAACCTGAGCATCATGGAGGAACTGGAGCTGGGAATCGGGGACACCATCCAGGTCTATAAGGCAAATATGATCATTCCCCAGATTGCGGAAAATCTGACCCGGAGCGGAAAGCGCGAGATCCCGGCGGTCTGCCCGGTGTGCGGCGGAGCGACACGTATTTCCACGGAAAATGACACGAAGACCCTGTATTGCACCAATCCGGACTGTCAGGCAAAGCAGGTCAAGTCGTTTGCCCTGTTTGTGAGTCGGGATGCCATGAACATCGAGGGGATGTCCGAGGCCACGCTGGAAAAATTTATCATACAGGGATTTATCAAGGACTTTTCGGATATCTTCCATCTGGACCGCTATGAGGAAGAGATCAAGAATCTGGAAGGGTTTGGGGAAAAGTCCTACGTGAACCTGCAGAAGAGCATTGAAAACGCAAGGAATACGACGCTGCCCCGGCTGGTCTACAGTCTGGGGATCGCGAATATCGGACTGGCAAATGCCAAAGTGATCTGCCGTGCCTTTGGGAATGACCCGGCCCGGATCCCGGACGCGACCGAGGAGGAGCTGGATGAGATCTCGGGTGTAGGCGGTGTGATCGCAAAGACCTATGTGGATTATTTTGCTCAGGAAAAGCATCGGGAGCTTTATCAGAAGCTGCTGGCGGAGGTGACGATTCCGCAGGAGGAGGCCGCGGCGGAGGCAGCCATGTTTGCCGGAGTGAATTTTGTGATCACGGGGAGCGTGACGCATTTTGCGAACCGGGGAGAGGTGAAGGAGCTGATTGAGAGCAGGGGCGGCAAGGTGACAGGCTCCGTAACCTCCAAGACCCATTATCTGATCAACAATGACGTACAGTCCGCCTCCTCGAAGAATAAGAAGGCGAAGGAGCTGGGAGTGCCCATTATTTCGGAGGAAGATTTCCTTGGGATGCTGGAAAACGGGCTGCCGGGCTGACAAAGGGAGCGCCGGTTTATGAGCAAAAATAGCAGCAAAGCGGCGGAAAAGTATCGAAGATACGTTTTGCGAATGGCGCGGAGTGAACTATAACTCTGCTCTGCCTGGGGCTGAACACGTTTAGAAAAAGTTAATTTGTATCTACGGCGTGTTTCGTCTATAATGAAACAGTGGGCTGATATTCATGACAGGAGTTTTACAGCCGGACACGCAAAGAGAAAGCAGTCCGCCTGGCAGGTTTGCCTGCGGAAATATGAATCTGGAGGATGAAGAATGTCGGGGAATGATTTTATCATAGTAGATTCGGACAAAGAGGAAGAATCTGTTCCTACGGAAGAGAAAAAAGAAGTGACGGTTTCGGAAAACGAAGAGAAGAAGCAGGAGGACGAGTACGAGAAGGTCTGCTTCATGTGCCACCGCCCGGAGAGCGCTGCCGGGAAGATGATCGAGCTGCCGAACCACATTACCATCTGCCAGAGCTGTATGCAGAGAAGCTTTGACACGATGACCAATGGCTCCGTGGATTTCTCGAAGCTGATGAACAGCATACCGGGAATCCAGTTTTTGAATCTGTCGGATCTGGAAAATGCCATCCCGAAGCGGCAGAAGATCAAGAAGAAAAAGGAAACAAAGGAAAAGCCGGTGAAGAAGCTGAATATCAAGGATATGCCGGTGCCGCACAAGATCAAGGCACGTCTGGACGAGTATGTGGTCGGTCAGGAGCATGCCAAGAAGGCGATGTCGGTCGCGGTTTATAACCACTATAAGAGAGTCGCTTCCGGCACACTGGATGATATCGAGATCGAGAAGTCCAATATGCTGATGATCGGACCTACCGGGAGCGGTAAGACCTATCTGGTGAAGACGCTTGCAAAGCTGTTGGATGTGCCTCTTGCGATCACGGATGCCACCTCTCTGACGGAGGCGGGCTATATCGGGGATGATATTGAAAGCGTGGTTTCCAAGCTGCTGGCTGCGGCGGACAATGATGTGGAGCGCGCGGAGCAGGGGATCATTTTCATCGATGAGATTGACAAGATCGCGAAAAAGAGAAATTCCAGCCAGAGGGATGTGAGTGGAGAGTCCGTACAGCAGGGGATGTTAAAGCTTTTGGAGGGCAGCGAGGTGGAGGTGCCGGTGGGCGCCAACAGTAAGAACGCCATGGTTCCACTGACTTCGGTGAACACGAAGAACATCCTGTTCATCTGCGGCGGCGCGTTCCCGGATCTGGATATCATCATCAGGGAACGGCTTTCGAAGAAGACTTCCATGGGATTTAACGCGGAATTAAAGGACAAATATGACAAGGATAAGGATCTGGTCTCCAAGGTGACAGTAGAGGATCTGCGCAAATTCGGTATGATCCCGGAGTTTATCGGGAGGCTTCCCATCATCTTCACATTGCAGGGGCTGGATAAGGAGATGCTGGTCAAGATCTTAAAGGAACCGAGAAACGCGATCCTCAAGCAGTACCAGAAGCTGCTCGCGCTGGACGAGGTGAGCCTGGACTTTGATGAAGGCGCGCTGGAGGCCATTGCGGAAAAGGCGATGGAAAAGGATACCGGGGCCAGGGCGCTCCGGGCCATCATTGAAGAGTTTATGCTGGATATCATGTATGAGATCCCCAAGGATGACAGCATCGGACAGGTGACTATCACAAGGGAATACATAGAAGGTACGGGCGGTCCCGTGATCCGGCTCAGGAGCCAGAGCGTGCCGCTGCTGAGCCAGCCGGTCTGAGTATGGAGGAGGAATCGTACGGAAATGGAACACGGCGGCTGTTGGGAAATATGATTTTTCCAGCAGCCGCTTTTTACATTCATGTGATAAGGAAAATATTGCTTTCGGCAGAGAAGATCCCTTAGAGCTCCCGGATCTCATTCAGTGCGTTATACAGATCCAAAAGGCCGTATCCCCACTCGCGGTTCGGGAACTGTACCCCCGGGGGGCGCTGGGCTCCGATCATGAGAATGCTTTTTACCTGATAGGAATCCACAGAGGTATTGCCCATTTTGCCCAGGATCCATTCCAGCAGGAGCGCTACGGCGCCCGCGGTGATCGCGGCGGCCGCGCTGGAGCCTGTGCGCAGGGCATAACGTCCGCCAGGGAGGGCTCCCAGCACATCTACGCCGGGGGCCGCTAGGGTGGGATTGATGAGGTCATTGCGGCTGTATCCCCTTCCGGAACTAAGAGCCATCGCCTTGGTAGTCCCCTCATAAAAGGCGGTATTGACCGTACTTACGCCGTTAGCGGGATTTGTGACGGTATAGTAGGGATTGGAATTCAAAAAATAAACCTCTCCACTGATAAATTCGCTGAGTGGAAGCCAGATATGGAACTGTCCGTTAAAGATCCGCACAGGCTCGATATTGAGCCTCCAGATGCCGGGGGAAGGATTGGCAAACCGGAAAAAGATCAGCTCCGAGCTTTCCAGATCCGCCGCGACCCGATAGTCAACAGTCACGCGGGTCGGCTCCAGCAAAAACTGGAAGGATGTACGGACATTGGCCCGGATGGCAAGCTTGGAGGTGCTTTCACCGGATGGCGAGGTCAGGGAGATGGAGAGGATATTGGGGATGGAGGTCCAAAGCTCCATGGTAAATCCGATGACACCTTCGCTAACTCGTATTTCTGCCGTATGATTTGTGTAGACATCCGGGATCTCGTAATAGTAGTGGTGGCGTTTGTCTGCTTCATTTCCGCAGCCGATGACAGGAATCCGGTTGATGGAGGAACCGTAATAGTTCAGAATGATCGGACAGGGAAGAGCAGCGACGTGCCCTCCTGCGTTGGTGCCGAGGGCAAAGCAGAAAACAAGCGGAAGATCCAGTTTCCGCGCCAGAAGATGCAGATAGCGCAGGGCTAGTATAATATCGGTTTCCTGATGGCAGGGGACACCGTCCGGAATAAAATAATAGTTCCGCAGATATTTTTTTGCCTGCTTTAGTTTTACCACCGCAAGGGTACATTCCGGCGCGGCGCCTAAAAAGTTTTCTGCAGGGTTTCCGCTTCCGGCCGCAAGGCTTGCGGTAAAAGTACCATGTCCCGATTCATCTACGGAAGGGACGATGCTCAGGGGAGTGTCGCTGAGCAGAGCTTCGTTGATCATCTCTTCGGTATATTCGGAACCGTAGGCAAACCATTCCGGCGGAGTTCCATCCTGGATTGTCTGATCCCAAATGGCGGCGATCCTTGTGGTTCCGTCCAGATTCCGGAATATCGGATTGCGGTAGTCGATCCCGCTGTCCAGAAAGCCGATCAGCACGCCTTTTCCCATCAGGTGGAGGGTGGGATAGCTGTGCAGCGGCAGGACACCGGCCTGGTTCAAGGAGTCGGTACTGATATGCGTATAGCATTTCGGAACGGCCGGGTAATACAGCATTTCCGAGGTGAGCGGATCCGCCTGTTCGCTGGGAACATAGATGCAGCGGTAATTCGTTTCCGCAGTCTGTGTACAAAAATCTTCTTCATTGATCCGCGAGATCAGTGAGGAATTATCATTCACGATAAAATCACGGTAATCGTCAGAGAGGATGGCTGTTTTACATGTTTCCAGATCAACCATAGGCTATATATACTTTCTTTTTCATGCTGCTGTTTAATGCTACTATATGACGGAAGTGGATTTTTCAGAACAGCAGACTGTATTGCGTTACTATGAGCGGCCGGTCATGCCGCGAATAGAAACTGTACTGACGCCGGGAATCGTAAAAAAAATATTATGAAAGTATAAAAAAAGTTAGAAACTATTTGAAGTTGACGGAGAATGGGGTATAATGAAGACTAGTGAACGTAACTGTGTAAGCTGAACAGTTGCATGCCAAATTATAAACCAATGAAAGGGGCTGTGTTGATATGAGAAATTTTTTGGAGGATTTGGGAAAGCGTCTGGGTGAAACTGCTGAGAGCGTAACGAACAAAGCGGGAGAGGCGATGGAGATCCAGAAGCTGAAAAGCCAGATCCGTACACTGGAAAGGGAGAACGACAGTGACCTGGCAGAGCTTGGGCTTGCGGTTTACGACCAGTTTAAGTCCGGGACAGAGGTAGGTGAAGAAGCTGCAGGGCTGTGCGAGGCTATTCAGAGCAGAGAAGAGAGCATTGCGGAATGCCTGCAGAAGATTTCCGATGTAAAGGGTGATTCCCAGTGCGAGGATTGCGGAAAGACCGTTGGAAAAGGCATGGCATACTGCCCATTCTGCGGACATAAGATGCCGGAGATCGTCGAGGAGGCAGCGGAGGACGTTGCGGAAGCAGTGGAAGAAGCAGTAGACGTGGCGGCTGAGAAGACGGAAGAAGCAGCGGAAGCGGCGGCTGAGAAAGTGGAAGAAGTTGCGGAAGCTGTGGCAGAGAAGGCGGAAGACATTGCGGAAACGGCAGCAGAGCATGTGGACGAAGCAAAGACAGAATCATAAAGCAGGACGATGGTTATGGGAATTTTATTATTGATCAGTATTACGGCCTGTCTGGCACTTCTGGATATTACGGCCAAGTCTGTCATAGAAGGATATATGACCCGGAAGGAAGAGCGGACGGCCTGCAAGGGAAAGGTGATCCTGCGCAAGGTCTATAATCGCGGATTCTGCATGAATCTGCTGGAAGAGAGGCCGGAGGCCGTAAAGTATGCTTCGGCATATGCGGCAGTGCTCCTGACCATTTACCAATTGCTTACGCTGACGCGGAAGAAGCACCGCGTGAAGAAGATCGGCCTGTCGCTGATGACGGCAGGCGCGTGGAGCAATACTTTTGACCGGTGGTTCCGCGGCTACGTGATCGATTATGTGGGATTTCAGACCAGGTGGAAAAAGATTACGAAGCTGACCTTCAATCTGGGCGACTTTCTCCTGGGGGCAGGAAGCATCCTGGTCATGCTTTGCGCGTTGCTTCATAGCAGTAAGAAAAAATAAAATAGTTCCGGAGATCTCCGGTTCTCGGAGCCACCCTGCCTGAGATACATCCATCTCAGGCAGGGTGGCTCCTGTAATGTGAAAAGTAGTCAAACTGGTTCAGTAGAATCGTAAGCCGGAGCCCTATGATACTGTCCAGATTGGAAAAACTGACATGGATCAGGTGTTCGATTTTCGAAATTCGCGCATGCAGCGTATTGACGTGAATGAATAGTTTTTCGCTGGTCAGCTTATAGGAAAGCTCATTCGAAAAAAAAGATTCCAAGGTAAAATAGAGGTCGGAGGAATGCTTCCTGTCATATTCAAGGATCGGTCTCAAGTATAATTGGTACAACTCGTCCAGGTAGGCATCGTTGATGTTGCCGTTGCTGTCCGTAAACAGCTTGATGATCCCCAGCTCTCCATATATAAGCAGAGAAACGCTGTCCTGCCTGTTTCTGACATAATTCAAAGTAAATACGGCTTCATTATATGCCCTCCGCAGATCATAGTAGCGATGGAGGTCACTGATCCCCATAATAAAGTGGGAGGAATTAAAATAAGTGGACAGGGCATCATAGAGCTGCATGCCCACATCTTTTATGGATCGTACTTTATCATCAATCAGAATCACCCATTGTTCTTTATATAAAAACACAAGAAATTTATTATTGTAGAGCCTGATATGCTTTAAATGATTGATAAATCCGGTCAATAGCTCCACGTTATTAAAGAGATTTAAGTCTTTGCGGCTGTTGATTAAGAGCAGATAATAGCTGTTGCTCAATTCTGTATTCAGACTCAGGCTGATCTGCTTTTTGCGGGCATGGTCTTCGTGCGGCAGGTCAAGGAGACTTTCAAAAACAACACTTTTGAAGTAATAGTTTGATTTCTCAAATTCTGCCGTAATACTGATTTTCAGAGAATATATGGACATGATTGTTTCCAGTCGGCAGATCAGTTCAGGAGGAAGCGTTTCGGCAGATGAACGGTATTTTACAATAATATAAAATGCAGAAGTAAATTTTGAAATATGGGAAGGGATGATAAAATACTGATCTTGTTCATTGACAGAATTGTCATGGTATTTATATCCGTTCATGGCAGTGCCGTTGAAATTTTCCCCGACAGGAATGCGCTGTAAAAGAGTACTGACTCTCAGATTCCGAAGCTCCGAATTCCAGTCGTTGTCATTAGAGCTGTCCTGAATCCGAAGATTATAGTCTGCAAGAGCGATCGTGATTTTTGTCAGGTTATGCACAATTTCGCAAAGGCTGTTCAGCAGGTAATTATTGGACAGATAGTTGATAATAGAATTCTGAAAATTCTGATTTTCTACAAGGTACTGTGTTTGATTATTGATGATCAGATTCTGGATCAGAACGATCATACTGCTCCATGGAACGTGATCTTCAATAAATATAAGAGGAATGTGATATTTGATCAACAACTCTTTTTGTTCCTCAGTGATATACTTTTCATACAGCTTGTGCGTGATCACGCCGGAAATTTTTTTCCGGTGCAGAGTATTGATAAAGCTCTCAGTGAGACAAGTACGCATGAAACGGCTTACAATCAGAATATCGCCTTCATGCAGCCAATTCTCTATATCCTCCACGTCCATGACGGTTGCGCTTTTTATAATGTGCTCCAATCCCTCCTCAGTTATGATCATATCGCAGGAAACCATCGGTTTTGTATTGAGTAGATCTCGGATGGAAACCTCCTTAAAATCATTATGAAATGTGTAATTTAATAGATTTTCTTCCATTTAGCCACCACCTTATCTGCTGATTATATCATTGTTTCCTGAATATGCAAAGATGATTATGGTAAATTTAGTTACTGTAAAGATTAATTAAATTTAAATACAAGAAAAGCAAAATGTAAATTGGTGCAGAATATAAAAATAGGGGCAAAATTTTGTGGATGCATACAATAGAAAAAACAGAATTTAAAAATTATACTTTATGAAAAGACCATGATGGGATGCCTATGGGTATACTATGAGAAGATGAAACGTTTTTGGTGGGGACGGCGCGGCGCATAAATAACATGGATGTACAGGAGAAAAAAATATGGAGAGTAAAGGCAAAAAAAGTTATAGCGGAGGGGAATTATGCAGATTTATCCTCCCGTCTCTTTTGGGGACGGTCATTTTCCTGCTGCCGATCAAATGGCATGGAAATATGACCATATTAATCGGAATTATTACGGATGCACTGCAGGTATTGCTTGCGCCGGTGATTTCAGCTGTGGTGACAATTGCAATTGTCCTTTCAGCAGTGCTTTCTACGATCAGAAAATTTTTGAAACCGGAATGGATTATAAAAAGTGAACGCCTGAACGCGATTTTTTCATGCAGTACCTTCTATTATATCTGCCGTCTTCTGGGAATGGTATTTGCGGTGATGGTGTATTTTGAAATCGGCTTTGAAGCTGTGGTTTCCCCGGATACCGGCGGAACCATGCTGGGATTATTAAAGACGATTACCGTGTGGTTTATGGCAGCAGCTTTTTTGATTCCGCTGCTGATGGATTTCGGAATTATGGATTATGTCGGTACGCTGCTGCGCAGGGTGACCAGGCCGGTGTTCCATCTGCCGGGAAGAGCGGCGGTGGATCTGCTGGCATCCTGGCTGGGAAGCAATACGGTGGGTGCGGTGCTTACTATTAAGCAGTATGAGCGGGGATATTATACGGCGAGAGAAGCCATTGTGATCGCATGTTGTTTTTCTGCCGTGTCGCTTCCATTCAGCCTTGTAATCGCCGCAATGATCGGTGTGGATCATTTGTTTATTCCCTTTTATCTGATCGTGACAATTACCGGCTTCGTAAGTGCGGCGCTCATGATCCGGATCCCGCCGCTTCGTCTGTATCCGGACGAGTTCTGTCCTGATGTAGGAAAACAGGTCAAGGAGGAGGAAATTGAAGGATATACCATGCATCAGTGGGCGTTGAAGCTGGCTGTAGAAAAGGCGGCTAAGGGACCGGGGGTGAGGCAGATCCTGCTTAGCGGGCTGAGTACCTTTATGGGGATCGTATTTCAGACGGCTCCGATCGTAATGGCTTTTGGTACGATTGCATGTATGGTGGAGGCATATACACCGATTTTTAAATGGCTTTCCGTTCCGTTCGGATATTATCTGCGGTTATTTGGGATTGAGGATGCATTTGCGGTGGCGCCTGCGGCAATCATTGGATTTATTGACATGTTTTTGCCGTCTGTGCTGCTTGCAGGAGTGGAGTCGGTGAAAACCAGATTTATACTGGGGGCACTGTCATTGGTTCAGATCGTATATATTACGGAGATCGGATCGATTATGATTTCCTCGAAAGTTCCGGTCAAGTTGAAAGATCTGTGCTTTATATTTATAGAAAAGACGCTGATCGCACTGCCGATAATTGTGCTGCTGACAAATTTATTTGGTGTATTTTAAAGAATGAAGGGGCTGCCTGCTGACAGTCTCTTTTTTCACGTCTGTTTGGAACATGCTGTTTTGAAGATAACGTTTTTATCATCAGGAGGCAGAAAAGCTGATAGCAGGGCGCTTTTGGATTGGTGATTCATACAAATCTTTTGAACTGACTTTGTGGGTTCAGACAATATATTTCGGAAAATATTTTTACTAAAATAAAATACACAAGGAAAAAACAGAAAATACAGACAAATGAAAAGGAGGGTGAGTCAACAATGGGAGAAACTCAAAAAAAGAAAAAAGAAAAGAAGGGTCTGAATTCCTATGTAGTTATATTTGTTGTAATTGCATTCATGGCAATTCTGACCTGGTTCATTCCGGGAGGGGAATATGAATTGGATGAGGCCGGATATGCGATTGCCGGGACTTACAAAGAGCTTCCAGCCAATCCGCAGGGGCTTTGGGACGTGATCACTGCGCCGATCGTAGGTATGGTCGGAAATGGCGCGGTGAGCGGGGCGATTTCCATTTCCCTTTACATCATGCTTTTCGGGAGCTTCCTGAAGATGATGGAAGAGACAGGTGTCATCGGATTTGCGCTGACATCCGTGGCAAAAAAATTTCAGAAAAAGCCTTATATACTGATAACAATCCTTGTATTTATTCTGTCATTCCTTGGTACGTCACAGGGAGCATATGAAGAATGTGCCATTTATGTATCCTTGTTCCTGCCGATTTTCCTGGCGATGGGGATGGATACGATTACGGTCGTGATGATTTCTGTATTCGGTACGCAGATTGGATGTGCCGCATCAGCGATCAATCCGTTTTCCACAGGGATTGCTTCGGATATTGCAGGAATTTCTTTTGGAGACGGTATTATTCCAAGACTGATTCTGTTCTTCGTACTGTCGGCAGTTGTTTCCGTGCTGATCAGCTGGTATGCGAAGACAGTGCAGTCTCATCCGGAAAAATCCGTGCAGTTCTACCGGCGGGATCAGGATATGAAGGAATTTTCCAATTCCGAAGAGGCGGGTGATACGGTAAGTGATGTGAAGCATATGAAGGGGCTTGTGATCGTGTTTGTCCTGACCTTCGTGATCATGCTCCTGGCATTGTTCCCATGGACATCCATTAATGAGCATTTTACAATTTTTGCGTCAATTGCGGAATGGGTGAATACGACACCGGTTATCAGCACCGTGATCGGAAGCAGCGTGGTGGCATTCGGAGACTGGTATTTTACGGAATTGACAGCATTGATGCTTGTGATGTGCCTGATTGCGGGATTTATGGCAGGGTATGACCTGGATAAGATCATTAATATTATAATCAAGGGTGCGGCGGAGCTTGTGTCAACGGCCCTGATCGTTCCCATGGCACGCGGTATCCAGGTGATCATGACATCCGGAAATATTACATCCACCATCCTGCATGCTACAGAGGTGACACTGGGATCCCTGCCGGTCGTGATATTCGTAATTCTGGCATTTGTGATCTATCTGATCTTTGCATGCTTCCTTCCCAGTTCTACAGGGCTTGCAGGGGCAACCATATCGGTCATGGTTCCTCTGGGGACATTTGCAGGGGTACCGCCGTATGTGATGATCATTATTTATAACTTTGCGCTTGGCATTGCCAAGATGTTTACACCGACTTCGATCGCGGTTATGACATGTACCCAGTACGCGAAGATTGACTATACATCCTGGATCAAGGCAGTATGGAAACCATTGGCTGTGATCTTCCTGGTGTGCCTCGCATTTGCGTTGGGATTGACCTTGATTGGTTAAAGCGGATATGAGAAGGAGTCGTGTAGAAAAACCAGTGAAGAAAGATGAGGAACTGTTATGAAAGGACATCTACGAAAAACATTGTATATTATCTAAAAGGGGAGCTTAATAGGGTATTCAAACTGGTAACAAAGTGGTAAGAAGCATTCAATAATAAAGGAGAAAACAAAAATGGCAATTTCACTGAAAGGAAGAAACTTTTTCGCATTGGAGGATTTTACACCGGAGGAGATCCGTTACCTTTTGGATCTGGCAATCCAGCTGAAAAAGGAAAGCAAGGAACACATCAAACATCAGGACTATATCGGGGAGGACTTTCTGTTATTATTTGAAATGAATTCTACACGAACCCGCTGCGCGTTTGAGACTTCCGCAAATGATCTGGGAATGGGAACCACATTTCTTTCAAACTCGCATTTCGGAAATACGGAGACGATCAAAGACTCCATGCGTGTATTCAGCGAGATGTACAGTGCAATCGGCTACCGGGGCGCTAAGCACAGCACGCTGCTTGAAATGGCAAAGGACAGTACGATCCCGATCATCAACGGATACACAGATCATCAGCATCCGACCCAGATGCTGGCGGACGCGATGACACTGGACGAGGTTTGGGGACGGGAGAACTATAAGGGGAAAACATTGTGCTTTATCGGGCGGGGCGGTGCCGTGAACTCCTTCTCATATGGCGTAATGTGTGCTATGCTTGGTATGAACTTTACCTATATTACCTCTTATATGGAAATGGACGAGGCTCTGGAAGGTCTGACAGCAGCAGAAAAGGCTACGTTCCGCAAATTTGTGCCCGAAGGAGTAGTATCTCCGAACTGGGATACCAAGATGGATGCGAGAAAGCGCAAAATTGTAGAAGAACTGTTCGCGAAATACAGCCCGGAATGTAAATTTATTGAAACGGATGATATCAACGCGATCAAGGGCGTGGATGTGATCACAACAGAGAACTGGGGATTCTTTACAGACCCTGTGGAGACATGGCTTCCTGGCATTGTGCGTTTCCGTCCGTACCAGGTGAACAGAGAGCTTCTGGAACGTTCGGAAAATCCGGATTGTATTGTCATCCATATGCTGCCGTCCACACACAATATGGATCACGCGTCCGGACAAAAGCTGCTGTCCGTAATAGAGGATCCGGAACTGCGTGAATTTTTAAAGGGCGGAATGGAAGTGACAGATGAAGTCTTTGAACAGAACGCAAAATATATTTTCCAGGAAGCAGGCAACCGAAAGCACACGATCAAAGCGGTGATCAAAGCTGTATTAGGAGAAAGATGATATATAGCATGCAACTTGTAATTTTGCGAAGTTAAAGCGATAGACCTTAAGAAGGAGGAACCATTTATGGATATTTTAAACTACAGAGGGCTGGATTATGAAGATTTTCGCGTACCGGGGGAATTTGAACCCCAGGAGGCCGTGATCCTGGGATGGCCGGAAATGGCGGAATGTATAAAAGGGTACAGTCTGCACAAAGCATTTGCACAGTTGATCAAGATTATTGTGGAACAGGCAGAGGGTGTGACCGTCTATGTGAACTGTCCGGATCAGAAGCGTGTGGAAAGCTGCAGGAAGGCTTTGACAGAGGAAGAAGTGGAGATTGAAAAGGTTGTGATCACGACCTACCCGGACGGCAGTAACTGGACAAGGGACTACGGCCCGGATATTCTGGTGGACGATAAGGGCCATCGTCTCCTTGCCAATCCGAGATTTAACATGTATGGTCAGAGTACCATTGACAGTGTTACTTCTACATTATGCGCAAAGTTCGCGCCCCACCTCGCGTTGGAAATCGGATGCCGGGATTTTGTGAATTCCACCCTGATTACAGAAGGCGGAGACAAGGAATTCAACGGCAACGGTGTGCTCATGGCATTGCGTGATACGGAGGTGACGAAGCGTAATCCACATATGTCAACTGAAGAGGTAGAGGAAGAGCTGAAGAGATTGTTCCACTTGAAAAAAGTGCTCTGGCTGGAGAAAGGTGTGTTCGACGACGAGCTGACCACCTCAGGGGTATTAGATTATGTGGATGGAGAGCCAGTTTACCGTTCCTCATCCGCAAATGGGCACATGGATGAATTTGCAAGGTTTGTAGGACCCAATACGATCCTTCTCACCGAAATTACGGAAGAAGAGGCATCAAACCTGAACTCCCACCGGATTACAAAGGAGCGCTGTGATGCCGCTTATGAAGTTTTAAAAAATGCAACAGACGCAGAAGGAAATCCGTTTAAGATCGTGCGTATGCCGGCTCCGGAGCCATTCTATGTATATTCTAAACCGGGAGACTGGATCAATGATACATGGTCCTGCCGTTACGGGGAGGGAAATGAATTCCTGGATGACGGAACACCGATGCCGACAGGGGATATGATCATGCAGCCGGCTTTGAGTTATATTAACTTTTTGATCCTGAACAATATCGTGATCGCTCAGAATTACTGGGAAGAAGGACGTCCGGAAAGCATTAAAAAACGGGATGAACAGGCACTGGCTGTGCTGCGGGAGGTGTTCCCGGACAGAAAGATCGTGCCGTTTGTCAGTACCGCGCTGAATATCCGGGGCGGCGGAGTGCACTGCGCGACGAAGAATGTACCGAGGGCATCGAAATAGGAGTTCTTTTCATAGGAAGAGGTGAAAACATGCCGAAAATTGTAATTGCTCTGGGCGGGAACGCGCTCCAGTCCAAGGACAGCAAACCGACAGCAGAAGGACAGCTGGAAGTGGTCAGGCAGACCTGCGAAAGGCTGGCGGAGATCAGCGCCCAGGGATATGAGATGAGTATTGTCCATGGAAACGGACCTCAGGTCGGGAGAATCCTTCTGGCCTCTGAGGCCGCAAAGGATCTGACACCTGCAATGCCGTTTGATGTATGCGGAGCCATGAGCCAGGGATATATCGGGTATCATATCCAACAGGCATTAAAATACGCGCTCAGTATTCGGAATAAGCATTGCCCGGTGGTGACAGTCGCGACGCAGATGGTGGTTGACAGAGACGACAGGGCTTTTGAAAATCCTGCAAAACCAATCGGTCCGTTTTATACGGAGGAAGAGGCAAAGAAGCTGGAAGAGGAAAATGGATATACGATGAAAGAGGATGCGGGCCGGGGATGGCGCAGAGTGGTTGCGTCTCCGATCCCCAGAAAGATCGTAGAGATAGAGGCAATTAAAAATCTGTGGAAATCTACAATTGTGATTTCCTGCGGAGGAGGCGGCATTCCGGTAGTCGAGAATCCGGACGGGACATTGGAAGGGGTGGCTGCCGTCATTGATAAGGATCATGCGGCTGAGCTGCTTGCGGAGCAGGTGGAAGCGGATATTCTGATGATTCTGACAGAAGTGGAAAAGGCCGCGGTCAACTGGGGCAGGCCGAATCAGAAAAATCTGGATACCATGAGTCTGAAAGAAGCGGCGCAGTATGTGGAAGAGGGGCAATTTGCTCCGGGAAGTATGCTTCCGAAGGTGGAAGCCTGCATGAAGTTTGTACGTCAGAATCCACAGAAAAAAGCGATTATCACCAGCCTTGACAAAGCGCTGGAAGCATTGGAGGGGAAGACTGGAACAGTGATTACATTTGCATAAAGTAAATCTTTGCTGGAATAGCCGGAATACGTAGAGGCTATTCAGGAAAAACAGGGCGCGGCATCTGAAATCAGAAATACTCAGACGCCGCGCCGTTCGTATATTGGCAGTTGATTTATTGTTACTGTTCACACCTTTTGGGTGCTCCAGTAACAGTATACAGCCCATTTTTAGTCGCCTTCGGCGAGGGGCTGGATATTATGGCAAATGTTGCTTTATTGGCCGGTCGCCGTGCAGCAGGGAGCACGACGCCGTGTGAACTGTAACGATTTATTTCTGGATAAATATTTTTGCGGACAAAGAGTAAAAATGTATAGTATTTTTTATAAAGTAGTGTTAAAATAGAAGAAATGCGTAGCTTCAAAAAATAGCATCAAATAAATTTGTATGTGTGAGGTTACGAAAATACATGATATAGGAGGTTGCATAAATGGCGAGAGGACGCAAAAAACAGGTAAATCTTACATTAGAGGAACAGCTTGAGGCAGTGAATAACGAGATTGCCGCATGTGAGGAACAGATCAAAGAACTGAAGCGTAAGAGAAAAGAGATAGATAAGCAGATCAAGGAAGAGAAGAAGGAAGCTCTCTTTAAAGCTGTGGAGGAGTCAGGCAAAAGTATAGACGATATTCTGTCCGCTCTTTCCGAAGGCTGATGTTGGCGCGATGTTCACAGCAAATGGATTTTGCCGTGAGTGTAATGATGTGAAAAATGAAATGCAGGCCGCTATGAGAATGGGATAATTCTGTGGCGGCTTCTTTTCACGGAGGAAAAAACTCATGATACAGGATATAGCTCCGCATCATCTGGACAATGCATACCGTCCTGTCCCGCCGGACCGGGACAGTATAGCCTTGTGTTATGAAGGACGCGCCTGTCTGATGAAACGAGCGGGAGAAGAGATCATTTTTCCAAGATTTGCGGATCTGGAGAAAGAAAATACGGAGATTTACAAAGCTTATACCTATCTGTTCCAGGTAGATGAAGAACGGTATTATCTGGTCACGGAAGCAAAATGGGACTGTCTGTCTGACTTTGAGCTGGAGGATCTGACTGTTTTCCGACAGGCCGAACCACAGTACAGGGCATTTGCCGGAATTACGGGTCAACAGTTATACCATTGGTATCAGGCCCACCGGTACTGCGGACAGTGTGGTTCTCCCACAAAGCCGGACGGGAAAGAGCGGATGCTGTATTGTGAAACATGCCGTTCCATGGAATATCCCAGGATCTGCCCTGCCGTGATCATCGGCGTGACAGACGGAAACCGGCTTCTGCTTTCCAAATATGCAGGGCGGACATATAAAAAATATGCGCTCCTTGCGGGCTACACGGAAATCGGGGAGACGATGGAAGAGACCGTGGCGCGGGAGGTCATGGAAGAGGTGGGGCTGAAGGTGAAGAATATCCGCTACTATAAAAGCCAGCCGTGGGCGTTCAGCGATACCATTTTGATGGGCTTTTACTGTGATCTGGACGGATCGGATGAGATCCGGCTGGATGAGGAAGAACTGGCGCTGGCGGAGTGGTTCGAACGGGAGGAGATTCCGGTCACGCCATCCAGGGACAGCCTGACCAATGAGATGATCATGCGGTTTAAGAATGGAAGAATATAAGCGATGTAATGCGCGGCTGAATAAAACAGCATGGTACTTAAGCTTGCGGAAAGTAAACAAGAAGCAAAAGAATTTGGTATAGCATTTGCCAATTGAATATATAAATGAGAAAGGAAGAAACATGATGAGAGCAGAATTTGACGAAACCTTGATTACAGGAAACGAGATGATCGATTCCCAGCACAAAGAACTGATCGGCAAGATCAACGGATTGCTGGACAGCTGTGAGGACGGCAATGACAAGCTGGCGGCGGTCAAGACGCTGGACTATCTGGCGGAATATACGGATTTCCATTTTACGGCGGAGGAAAAGCTGCAGGAGGAAATGGAGTATCCGGGGATAAAAGAGCACAAAGAAGAGCATGCTAAGCTGAGAAAGGTGGTAGATGAGCTCCACCAGATGCTTGTGGAGGAGGAAGGGCCGACGCCGGCATTTGTAGAGCAGGTGAACCGCAACGTGATCGACTGGCTGTACCGGCATATTAAAGGATTTGACCGTTCCGTAGCGGAATACAGGTTTATGCGCGGGAACAGCGCGAATCTGTAAGAGACGGAAGACTCATCGAACGTGACTGATTTTGAGTATCAGAAAAGCAGTTCGCTTTTATGCGGATCAGGACAGCAGAGAAAGATCGTTTCCTGCTGCAGGATCGATAAGGAATACGAAGGAGTGGTTTGTAATCATGCATGCAAATCACTCTTTTATATAGAAGTATTACGACTCCGCTTTTGGCTTATGCGGGTGAAGTGAATTCCAGCTATAAAATATATCAATTAGTTACAATTTACGGTCGGCCAGGCTATGAATTGTAACAGCAATTATCTTCAAGCGACTCTATGCTTTACAAATGACGGGAAGTGTGGTATGGTTACAAATAGGTTAGCACTCGGTCGAATAGAGTGCTGACAGAAGGAGAGACTGTTATGATTACAATACCCATTTATGATATGATCATTTTGCCGGATGTGACCTATTATTTTAAGAAAGACGTACTGAAGGATCTGGGGGCACAGGGCGCCGAGAAGGGGGATCAGCTCCTGTTTCTTATGCTGAAAGAGGATAAGAGCAGGAAGGACATGACCATGTCAGATTTCTATCCGATCGGTGTGATCGGGGAACTGGAGACCATTGACGGGGACGGCAATGTGAGCGTCAAGACCGGGGAGCGGGTGGAGGTATCGGATCTGCAGGTGACAGAGGAAGCCATTGAGGCGTCGGTGTCAGTCAGAAAAGTGGAGGAGGACATCGAGTCCGAAGAGATCCAGGAGCGTTTTGAGAAAATGCGCTCCACGCTGCTTCATTTTATACAGGGATTCCAGTGGGGAATCTGGGCGCGCAGCTATGTCCTGCACTGGAAGTCCATGAATGAGGTGGTATCTGCCCTGTCCGGATATCTCACACTGTCAGACGATGAGAAATATGCGATCCTTGCCTCAGATACGGTATCCGAGCGTATGGAACGGATCGAAAAAGCAATCTATGAATTTATCGAGATGGCCAGAGTCAGCGAGGAAGCGGAGACGGCGCAGCAGGAGAAGCACGAGAAGGTCTATCGGGAAGAAGCCATCAAGAAGCAGATCGATTTTCTGCAGAGGCAGCTCGACGAGATGCATCCGGAAAATGTCTCCGATATCCGGAAGTTTGAACAAAAGCTCCAGGATTCCGGGATGAACCAGGATGCGAGAAAGGAAGCCGACAAGGTTCTGAACCGGATGAAGCAGGAAGGGAAGGACAGCCACGAGTACGGGCTGCTCTATGACTATCTGGACTTTGTTACCAGCCTGTCCTGGAAAAAAATGGACGCGGAGGATGTGGATCTGAAAGAATCCGAGGAAATCCTGGACCGCGAGCATTACGGACTGAAAAAGGTGAAGCAGAGGATCGTGCAGCAAATGGCGGTGATGGCGCTCAAACAGAGCCAGTCCGGCTCGATCCTGCTGTTTGTAGGCGCGCCGGGAACCGGAAAGACGAGTATCGGCCAGAGCATTGCGGAGGCCCTGCACCGGAAGTATGTCCGGGTCAGCTTAGGCGGCGTGCGCGACGAGGCGGAGATCCGGGGACACCGCAGAACCTACGTGGGTGCCATGCCGGGCAGGATCATGGAGGGGATGAAGCGCTGCGGGACCTCCAATCCGGTGATGGTATTGGATGAGGTGGATAAGCTGTCCAGGGATTACAGCGGCGATCCGGCAAGCGCGCTGCTGGAAGTATTGGATCCGGAGCAGAATAATAATTTTACGGATCATTATATGAATGTGCCTTACGACCTGTCGGATGTGCTGTTTGTATGTACGGCCAATACCACGGACACGATACCGGAGCCTTTGCTGAACCGGATGGAGGTGATCCAGTTCCCGGGCTACACGGCGGTGGAGAAGTTCCAGATCGCGAGGAAGCATCTGCTGCCCAAAGCCATGAAGGGAATGGGAATCAAGGCCCAGAACCTGAAAGTGACGGATCAGGCTGTCCAGGCCATCATCAGTGATTATACCAGGGAATCCGGCGTGCGCGGACTGAAAAAGCGGCTGGACGGCCTGTGCAGATACGCGGCGGTGAAGCTGGTCAAGGGCGAGCAGAAGAGCATCACGGTGAGCCCCAAAAGGCTGCCGGAATTTTTGGACCGGAAGCCCATCCGGCATGAGGAAGCGCTGGAGGAGAAGAAGCAGGGGATTGTCACCGGGCTTGCGTGGACGGCAGCAGGCGGGGAGATCCTTTTCGTAGAGACTTTATTTACCAAAGGGGAAGGAAAGGTGAAGGTCACCGGACAGCTCGGGGATGTGATGAAGGAGTCCGCCCAGATTGCGGTCAGCCTTGTAAAATCCAGATATCCCGAAGCGGCGGAGGCATTCAAGACCAATGACCTGCATATCCATGTGCCATCGGGTGCGGTTCCGAAGGACGGACCTTCAGCCGGGATCACTCTGACCACGGCCCTGGCGTCTTTAGTGACCGAAAAGCCGGTGAGCCCGGAATACGCCATGACAGGCGAGGTGTCCCTGCGGGGGACGGTGATGCCTATCGGCGGCCTGCCGGAAAAGCTGATGGCAGCGCAGCGGGCCGGAATTTCCAAGGTATTTATACCGGAGGACAATGTGGATGATCTGGACGATGTGGCGGAGGAAGTGAAGGAGAAGCTGGAGATCATACCGGTGAAGAAGGTAGAGGAAGTGCTGGAGAGGGTTCTTTGAGCTAAGGAACTGTCTCAAAATAATATGTATATCTTGCTTGCCTAAATTTGTATAGGCATCGTTGTCATCAGTCGCCGCAGCCCACTGCGGCTTCTTCTTCCGCCAGCCTATGCAAATATACTGTTGATAAAAAAGAGGTTGGAATGATGGTCAGTTTGAGTACATTGTGTTATATCGAAAAAGACGATCAATATTTGATGCTTCACAGGACGGTGAAGAAGAATGACATCAATAAGGACAAATGGATCGGTGTGGGCGGACATTTTGAAAAAGGGGAGAGCCCGGAGGAATGTCTGCTCCGTGAGGTGAAGGAAGAGACGGGATATACGCTGACGTCCTGGAAATACAGGGGAATCGTGACGTTTCTCTATGGGGAGGACGTGACGGAGTACATGTCCCTCTATACGGCGGAAGGGTTTGAGGGAGAAGCGATTCCCTGTGACGAAGGAGAGCTGGAATGGGTGGAAAAGAAAAAGATCCAGGAGCTGGACATCTGGGAAGGGGATAAGATCTTCTTCCGGCTTTTGGAGGAAGGGTATCCATTCTTTTCTTTGAAGCTGGTCTATGACGCCAAGGGAACTCTGCTGTATGCGGCGCTGGATGGGAAGCAGATGGAATTTGACGTGCAGACAGACCGGTGATCACGCGGAGAACCGGATGGACAGAAAACCTGTATCCGGAACCGGGCAGGCTCTTTTACAGAAGCGTGCAGATCCCGGATACAGGTTTTGGAGATGTTTTTGGATACGGGAAAGCAGGCGGACGCTGGTGATGCCGCCGCTTTGGTCGTATGTATGTTCAATTAGTTGACGTCGGCAGCAGATTCAGGGCAGTAGCGGTCTTCATAGGCGGCCTTTAAGATCTGGACAGCCTGTGTTTCCGTAAATCGGCTGCTGTCGATGCACAGATCGTAAGAAGTGATGTCCAGCCATTTCTCATCTGTAAAATACTCGTAATAATTGCGCCGCTCTTTGTCCATCTTCTTTACATAAACACGCGCGTCCCGTTCCGGAATATCCATCCGTTCGGCAGCCGTTGATACCCGGAAGTCGAAGGGGGCGTGGATAAACACGCGCAAAGCCTGCTTTTCCAGGATATGTCCGGCACAGCGCCCGATGATGACACAGTCCTCACGTTGGGAAAGGGAGAGGATGATTTCGCTTTCGGCCTGGTAGAGTACGTCATTCATGGGATAAAAGCGGTATTGGGGCGCCATCTGCATTGGTTCGTCCAGGGGATAACGCCATTGGCTGGCACGCTTTTCGTCTACTTTCTGCAGTTCTTCATATGGGATGCCTTCCTTTTCGCTGGCAATCCGGATGAGTTCCTTGTCATAGTAATGGATTCCCAACTCGTCCGACAGTGCCTTTCCAATCTTTCTCCCATTGCTCCCATACATCCGATTGATGGTAATGATTCGTTTTGTCATATTACAGGGCTCCTTTCACTTCCGTGCCGCGCAGCAGGCTGCATGGCATCGGGATACCTTGGTGTGCAGAAAAACCGCGGGCGGCGGGATTTCTGCAGTGGAAAAATATCGGTTTCTATGAATACATTATAACAGAATTTTCAGAAAATGACTATAAAAAGAGGGGGATCCGGAATATGTTGCCCATGTAATGAGGTACTATTTGGGAGGAAATTTGTTTGCGGGATTATTTGGAACAGCCAGATGGTGTCGGTGGCAATGGCACAGCTTGGAAATGAAGGCGGTCAGAAGTTCTGGTCGTGGTATGGGGTTTCACATAGAGAAGAATGATGTGCCTGCTTTGTCAGCTGGCGCGCGGAACAGCGCGGTTTGATCACGGGTGGGGTGGCAAAAGGATAAGCGAGTTCTCAGGCCAGGTGACATTAACGTTAAAAAACAGACAATTCGCGTGTAAATTTGTATTTCATCTCATGGTTATGTTACACTTTTTGATAACCGGGACCTGCATAAATAATGTAGGAAATGTATTCGGGCACTATGGATATATAGGGAAATAATGGAAACAAGCTGTACAGGATATTTTCCTATGGTTCTTGAAAAGGAAACAGGAAAGGAAGCATAAGATGAGAAAAGTGGATTTTAACGAAGGCTGGACCTGTAGATGCCTGACACGTGACGAGGCGGAGTATCCAGTGGCTCTGCCTCATGACGCTATGTGGTCAGAGGCCCGTACAGAGGCAAGTAAGGGAGAGAATAATATCGGGTGGTTTGAGGGCGGAGACTATGAATACCGGAAATTATTTTTTGTATCAGAAGATGACCGGGCCAAGAAGATCCTGATAGAATTTGAAGGAGTCTATCATAATGCAGAGGTCTTTCTCAATGGGAAAAAGATTCTGTCCCGTCCCTACGGCTATACCAACTTTTATGTGGATACAAAAGATGCGCTGCTTTACGGTGAGGAAAATGAAATCTGTGTGACCGCCTATAATTCGGATCAGCCCAACAGCCGTTGGTATCCGGGAACCGGAATATACCGCCCGGTATTTCTCTGGATTGGAGAGGAAAAGCACATTCCGGTTAACGGTGTGCGGATCCGCACCGTCAGTTATGAACCTGCTGTTATAGAGGTGGAAGTCAAAACTACTATAAATGGCCGAGTGAAGATTGAGATTGTTGATGACAGCGAAAAGTGCGTGGAAGTAAAAGAACTGGAAACAGAATCTCAAGTTTCTGTCCAGATGCGGATTCCGTCTCCAAAACTCTGGAACTGCGATACTCCAAATCTGTATCGCTGTAAAGTGACATTCGGGGAAGACGTCGTGGAAGAGCATTTTGGAATCCGGCTTCTGGAGTGGAACAAAGATGCAGGCCTCACCATCAATGGAAAACGTGTTATCCTCCGCGGCGCCTGCATCCACCACGACAATGGAATCCTGGGGGCATGTGCCTTCCCGGAAGCAGAGGAACGGAAAGTGCGGATTTTGAAGGAACAGGGCTACAATGCCCTGCGTTCCGCCCATAATCCCTGCTCCAAAGCCATTTTGGATGCCTGTGACCGTCTGGGCATGTTGGTGATGGATGAATATGTGGATGTATGGTATATCCACAAGACAGAGCATGATTATGTGGATCACCTCCCCCGCTGGTGGAAGCAGGATCTGAAAGATATGGTGGAAAAGGATTACAACCATCCGTCCGTCATTATGTATTCCACAGGAAATGAGGTATCGGAGACTGCCCAGAAAAAAGGAATAAAGCTGACAGGCCAGCTTACCCAGTACCTTCATTCTCTGGACAGCACCAGGCCGGTAACCTGCGGGATCAATATTTTCTTTAACTTTTTAAGTTCCATCGGTTTTGGGGTTTACAGTGACGACAAGGCAAAAAAGAACGCCCAGGCGGCGGAGAAGAATGCTCAGGCGGCACGAAAGAAAACAGATGCAGGGAAGGAAAAAAAGAAAAAACCGGTGGGAAGTGAATTTTATAATACTCTGGCCTGCCTTGCCGGGGATTATTTCATGAAATGCGGAGCCACGCTGTACCCCTGCGATTTAAAAACCAGAGACGCATTTGCCAATATGGATATTGCAGGTTATAATTACGGCATCTTCCGCTATCTTCATGACCTCAAAAAATATCCAGACCGTCTGATTCTGGGAACAGAGACGTTCTGCAAGGATGCATATTCTTTCTGGGAAAAAGCAAAACAGAATTCACGCATTCTGGGAGATTTTGTATGGGCCGGTATGGACTATATCGGAGAGACGGGTGACGGAGCCGCAGAATATTCGGACTATAAAGAAGAAAATCCGGCCTGCCGCATGACCGGAGGCAACGGGCGTGTGGATCTGCTCGGAAAACCACGGGCAGAGGCCGCATTTACCCGAGTCGCCTTTGAGCAGGAAAAGGGGCCGCTCATTGCGGTCAACCCGGTATACCAGAAGGAGAAGCTGAACCTGACCGGGTGGCAGCTGACGAAGGCGCTGGAAAGCTGGTCGTGGCACGGGTGTCAGGGGCAGACAGCCACGGTGGAAGTGTACGCAAGGGCCGCAGAAGTAGAACTTCTGGTGAACGGGCAGGCCGTGGGCAGAAAAAGCTATAAAAATACATGCCGCAGGGTATTTAAAACAAAATACGAGGATGGAGAAATCACGGCGGTTTCCTATGACAGCATGGGCAGGATCATCGGCCGCCGGACTTTGAAAACAGCAGGGGAAGATATCCGGCTCAGGATTTGTCCGGAACAGCAGGAAGTAAAGCCAGGGAAGCTTGTGTTCATTCCGCTCCAATATACAGAGGCAGAAGGAATCTGGAAACCGATGGCGCGGGAGCGGCTGAAGGTATCTGTGGAAAACGGAGTCCTGATGGGGCTTGGCAGTGCAAATGCATATGTAAAAGGAAATTACGCGCAGGATACGGCGGACACCTATTATGGGGAGGCCATGGCGGTTGTCAGGGCCGGGGAAGCCGGTGTGGTAACCGTAACGGTGGAAGACAGCCGGGGGAGCCATACCGCAGAGGTTCTGTGTAAATAAAAATATATAAAGTGATTGCTGGACATAATGGCAAGGGCAAAAGAGCATCCATAAATACAGCGAACAGAGGGGACTTTTGAGTTTGGACGAAAATAACCGGCCCCTCCATTCACGTCAAAAAAAGTGCAGCTGACGTTCCTGGCCATCTGCCGGAAAAAAGACATGCTATAATCCTTACATCAAAAAGAGAAAGGGAGAGAAAGAGATGAGTTACAGAAAAAATCTTTGGCGGGGCTTGTCCACCTGCACGGCATCATTGCTGGCGGTTTCTCTGGCAGCAGGTCCGCTCGTAGACAGCTATCGCACGGACATTGACAAATTCCTTGGAACGAAAAGCAGCATGATGATCACGGAAAATAAGGACGGAGAAGATTTGTATACTTATAAGTCGGATTATTCCAGCACCACGGAACTTCTGGATTCCATCGAAGATCTGGGGGAACGTATGAGTGAAGAGGGCACGGTCCTGTTGAAAAATGAAAACAATGCCCTTCCGCTTACTGAGGAAGAGACACAGAAAATTTCCCTGCTGGGCTTTTCCGGTTATTATCCGGTACAGGGCGGCGATATGGGAAGTTCCCTGACAGCCAATGGCGGGGGCGGAACAGACAACGGCGGAACAGACGCAGATACGGTAGATTTTGTACAGGCATTGTCTGCAAAGGGCTTTGGCATGAATGAAAAACTGCAGGAGCTTTACAAAGGTCTGGAATCGAGCTTTAAGACAGAGATCGATATGTGGGGAAATATCATGGAATATTACCACATTACCGCTCCGGCGACAGACGGTGTTTTTTCCAGCAAAGAGCCGTCTCAGGAAATCATGGACAGTACAGATCCTTCATGGAAAGACAGTATGGATGATTACAATGTGATGCTGGTGACCATTGCGCGTTCTTCTACGGAAAACGGAACCTATCTGCCGGGAGAGACGGGCGTAGACCCGTCACAGAATCTGAACCAGACAGATCCTTTGGGACTTTCCGATGACGAACGTGATCTGATCAATGCGGCAGTTGAGGCGAAAAAATCAAACGGTGGAAAAGTGATCGTGCTTCTGAATAACGCAAATGCCATGGAAATTGACGAGATCAAGAATCATACCGGTGTGGATGCGATCATGGAGATCGGCCTGCCGGGAGGATATGGTTTCTATGGAATCGCAGATGTCTTAAGCGGAGAGGCAAATCCTTCCGGCCATCTGACGGATACCTATGTTGTGAAGAATGCAAATTCTCCCGCGGCACAGAATTTTGGCAATTTCGCATGGACAAACCCGGATCCGTCTACCAGCACCAATTCTTTTGAGGTAGAGGCGGAAGGGATCTACACGGGATATAAATATTACGAGACCCGTTATGCGGATGTGGTGCTCGGGCAGGGAAATGCTGCTTCTAAAGCAGGAAGTACCACAGGCGGCGCATGGGATTATGACAGTGAAGTTTCTTATCCATTTGGTTATGGGCTGTCCTACACGACTTTTGAGCAGGAACTGGAAAGTGTGGAGGTAGATCTGGATTCCAAAACAGTGACCGCAGAAGTAACAGTGACGAATACCGGTGACGTTGCGGGAAAAGATGTGGTACAGTTCTATACATCTGTTCCATATACCGAATATGACAAAGAGCATCTGGTAGAAAAATCGGCAATCCAGCTTCTGGATTATGAAAAGACAGATCTCATTGAGCCGGGTAAATCCGAGAAGGTGACCATCACGGCAGACGCGCAGGATATGGCAAGCTGGGATTCCACCTGCAAAAATGAGGCAGGGACTGCGGGAAACTGGATTCTGGATGACGGAACTTATTATTTTACCGTAGGAAACGGAGCGCATGAGGCGGTCAATAATGTGCTTGCGGCACAGGGCGCGGCAGCAGACGGGGATGAGGGAAATGTAAAGACATGGGATTTAGACAGCTTTGATTCGGAATCTTTTGCGGTGACATTAAACGGAACTCCGGTAGAAAACCAGCTTGCAGACGCAGATCTGAATTACTATATGCCTGATACGGTCACCTATCTGACCAGAAATGACTGGGAGGGCACCTGGCCAAAGACCTATCAGGATCTGACGGCGACGGACGAGATGCTGGATATTATGGACAATGACATCCGTGAGATTACGGCCCAGGGTGACCCTGAGTCTGTCATATTCGGCGCGGATAATGGCCTGACACTGGCTGATTTAAAGGGCGTGACAGATATTGAAGACGAGCGGTGGAGCCAGCTGATCGACCAGATTGAACTGGAAGAGGCTTTGATCCGTACTGCATTTGGCGGAACAAGCACGAAGATCATTGAATCCATCGTATCTCCTGAGGTCATTCAGAACGACGGACCGAACGGTTTTAACTCCTATCCTCTGGGACAATATGCCAATAAGGATGTTTCCACAGGCGACCCCTGTGCAGTCGATCCGGATGACCCGAACCTGGGCTACAGGATGGGGGTTATGGGAAATGGCACAGTTATGGGGCAGACCTTCAGCAAACAGCTCATGGAAGAATGGGGCAAGGTGATCGGAAACTATTCCCTGTGGGCAAATACAACGATTTTCTGGGGGGCAGGCACGAACCTTCACCGTGTACCGTACAATGCGAGAAATCATGAGTATTTTTCAGAAGACGCAGTGCTGACAGCAGGACAGGCTTCCACATTCATTGCCGCGGGACAGGAATACGGAACAATTATTGCGCCGAAGCATCTGGCATTTAATGATACGGAGATCAACCGGACCGGTATTGCCGCGTTTATGACCGAACAGGCGGCAAGGGAAAATGAACTCAGGGGGACACAGGATTGTATCGAAGAGGCAGGCGCCCTGGGTGTGATGTCCACCTATAACCGTGTGGGATGTACACAGAGCAATGCCCACGAAGGACTGCTCCTGAACATTCTCCATAAGGAATGGGGCTTCAAAGGCCTGATGTCGGAAGACTTCATTCAGGACCCGAATTATACGGTATTAAAAGAGGCCATACATAACGGCGTGACCATGACCTGTAATACAGGTGACAACAATATCGAGGCAGTCTCTGCAAAATGGCCTTACTGGACCGTGGAAAATGTAAGCCAGGACGAGACTCTGCTTCAAGACTTGAAACAGGTGATGCTGTATCAGAATTATGCGCTGGCGAATTCCAATGCAATGGACGGTATGTCTACCAGTACCCACATCGAAAAGGTCAATACATGGTATGACAACCTGGTATTGGGCCTGAGAGCCGGATTTGGCATTCTGACAGTTCTTTGCATCGCAATGTATCTTCTTGGAATGAAGAAGAAAGAGCAGTAGGAAAGGGGAAAATGAGATGGGCGAGAAAAGAAAGATTGGTATCGGATTTATCCTGACAGTTTTGACGATGATCGTGACTGCCGTATCACTGTTCCTTTATCTGCAGAACTGTAAGACAAATTATTTTGCAAATATGGGCGTTGACACGACAGTGGCTGCATGCCTTGTGGCTGCGGTGGTGCTGGAAGCATTGATGCTGGCTTTATCCATGAAGCAGGGTGAGAAAGCGTATCTGGACGCAATCCCGGTAGTGTGCGGAATCCTGACGGCTGTTGCGGCAATCCAGTTTATCGGAAGCAGGATTGCGGGCGCGGCTTCCATTATGACATTTGAAAGCAATGCAGAAAATATGGCGGACCTGAACAATGCCATTGTTGCCATGGCCTGCTGCGTGATCGCATTATTACTGGTGATGATCAGTTCCTTCTTTAAAGTTGTGAAAGAAGCATAAATATGGAAGTTTGGAACTGCACGGTAATACCGCTGCAGTTCCAGAAAGGAATGAAGAAATATGAGCAGTCAGAAAAATGATTTTTGGAGCAGTCCGCTGACTCGTTCCAGGATTACGGCATCGGATGTCAGGACACCGGAGATGCTTCTGGGCTATTTTATCGGCCCTTTCGGAGCGCTGCTTTCATCCGGTATATTTACCAGCATCCTGCAAAATTATTTTACGGATGTTCTTCGTCTGGATCTGACGTTTCTGACAACCCTGCAGTTGTTCTCCACCATTCTGATCGTAGCGGCAAACCTGATCGTGGGACAGTTGATCGAGCGGACAAAAACCTTTGCCGGAAAGGCAAGGCCCTGGATCTTGCTTTCCGCGCTGACCCTGTCGGCGGCCAGCGTCCTGATGTTCATTGTTCCCTTTGAAGGGGCGGCAAAGCTGGTCTGGGTTGCCATTGCCTACAACTTGTATTATGCAGTGGCGTATCCAATCTATAATACGGCAAATTCTACGTTGGTGCCGGTGTCTACAAGGGACAGCCAGAAGCGGGGCGCATTGGCTTCCTTTACCAATGTGGCGGGCCTGGGCGTTATGGGATTTGGCTCCATGGTATTTCCGATTTTAGTGTCCTTTGCGTTAAAAGATAATCAGGCATTGTGGTTTATGGTTATGCTGGCGGTTGCCGTATTTTCCGCGCTGACCATCTATCTGCAGTTTATGTTTACCAGAGAGCGTGTGACAGAGGAACTTATGGCGTCCGGTGGGAAAGAACCGGATGGAAAAGCGGCGGAATCCGTGTCCTTGTCCGCACAGCTGAAAGCCGTTGCAAGCGAGAAAATGTGGTGGACCGCAATTCTGTTCTACCTTGTATTTCAGTGGAGCGGCGCCATCAAAAATGGCTCCATGTCCTTCTTTTGTAAATGGGTATTGGATAATACTTTTTTTGGCTCCGCCGATGCATGGGGGGCTTCCCAGTCTCTTTTGAGCATTATGGGGGCGATTCCGATGGCTCTGGCAGTTGTGGTCGTGGTTCCGCTGTGCAATAAATTCAGCAAGAGAGTGGTTGTATTTATCGGAATGGTGATCGGTGTGGCAGGCGGTTTGATCGCCGGCCTGGGAAACGGAAGCATTGTGCCGGTAGCAGCCGGCGTTGCGCTGAAATGCCTGGGGTCTTCTCCGGCGGCTTATGTGATTCTGGCAATGCTGGCAGATGTGATCGACCATATTGAGTTTAAGGAAGGGATGCGTACCGATGGATTGACAATGTCTATCTATAGTTCTATCATGGTAGCAGGGACTCCAATCTGTAATTCCATCTTCAGCGCGGTCCTGAATTTCAGCGGATATGTGCAGGATGCGGATGTGGCGCTGGGGACGGCGGCACAAAGCGCGGCAGTGCAGAATGCGATTTCGATCAGCTATATCTGGGTGGAGACTGCTGCTTATGCGGTTTGCGCGGTGCTGATCTTCCTGTTTACGGTGGAAAAGAATCTGCCGCAGGAGCAGGCGCAGATTGCGAAGAGGAAAGAACGGGAAGTGGGATAATGTCTTAAGTGCAGTGGATGGAATACCATCTGCTGCATTTTTGCAGTAGTCAGTTGCGGATAGAGGAGGGCGCAATGGAAAGAAAACGGCATATTGTTTCATGTGTCCTTGGGGTTTGTATTGCCTTTGGTGTCATGGGATGCGGCAAAAGGGTGCTGGAAGAAAAGGATTTCTGCCATCTTGTGCTGGAAGAAGGGGAAGGTTTTTTTGTGGAGGAAGGTGCCCTGACAGTGGAACGGGGGAAGGATGCGTCTTTTGAGATGATCCTGGAGGATGGATATGAACTGCAAAATGTGAAATATGGAGATGACAGGGAAGCAGGAAGTGCTGCCCACAATTATTCCGTGAAATATGATGGGGATGGCAGAGCGCTTACTTTGACGCTGTATGACGTTCGATATTCCGAGACTGTGCAGGCACGGGTTGAAAAAAGTGATGTGGTCATCCGGTATCATGCCAATGGGGGCCGCAGATGTGAAAGCAGGGATATGGCGGATGAAGGATATGGGGAGGATGGCGGCGGGGATGAAGTCCCGGTTGCTGTTGTGCGTTCCCATTTGCGGCCGAATACGTCGATTGGTACAGATTTATTTGAGAGGACCGGCTATACGCTGATTGGCTGGAATACAAAGCAGGACGGGAGCGGGACTCAGATCGGGCTTGGCAGCAGGGTGGATACTCAGGAGGGGATGTTACTCTATGCGCAGTGGGTTCCCTGGACAGATGCGGCTCTTTTTGAGTATGAAGAACAAGGAGAATTTGCGCGGATTATAGATTATCAAGGGCAGGAAGATACGATCTGTATTCCGGCAGAACTGGATGGAAAGAAGGTACGGCGGATCGCAGAAGGGGCATTTGCGGGTGTGGATTGCAGAAGAGTGATTTTGCCGCCGGGAATCTATGAAGTGGAAAACAAAGCGTTTGAAAGTGCATCGCTGCAGGAACTTTATCTTTATGATGATATTTCCAAGATCAGCGATCATGCATTTGCAGGATGCGGGCAGTTTGAAACGCTGCATATCAATGCAATAGAGCCGCCGGTATATAGCGGAAATTATTTTGACACCTTCCAGGACAAATATGACAGGCTTTTGCAGTTGAAGGATCAGAAAAAAATCGTATTGTTTTCAGGTTCTTCTACCCGGTTCGGCTATGACAGCGCTATGATCGATGAGGCGTTTGAGGAGTATGAGGTGGTGAACATGGGAGTGTTTGCCTATACTCCGGCGCTTCCGCAGCTGCAATTGATTCTGGAATGTATGCAGGAAGGAGATATTCTGCTCCATGCGCCGGAATTTGATGCCAGCAACCGGCAGTTCTGCGGGCAGAAAGCTTTGGATTACGCCACATTTGCTATGATGGAATCAGGTTACGATGTGTTTACAAAGCTGGATATCCGGGATTTTGAGCAGGTATTTACCGCATTTTCTTCTTACAATGCCGGGCGGGAAGGAATGGAAAAGAAAAATTATAAAATCTCCGCGTCTCATTATGATGAGGATGGTATTCCGGTAGAAGAAGACAGCTATAACGAATATGGGGACTATTGCCTGTATCGGCCAAATTCTGCAGAAGAACAGCCAATCTATGGCCTTCCGGTGCATTATACAGTCAATGCATTTCCAAAGGGACAGTATATTGAGCCGTTGAATGCAGTGTATGAGCAGTTTTTGGAAAAAGGGGCTGACGTTTATTTTACATATTCGCCCCGTAACCAGTATGCCGTGTCAGAGGAGAGTACACCCGAAGAACGTGCGCGGCTGCACCAGTATTTTCAGGAGAACCTGATCGTGCCGGTGATCACGGAACTGGAGGATTCTCTGGTTTCCGGGGTGTATCTGTATGGGACGGATAACCATCTGTCTACCGAAGGGGTGGAGATCCGGACCAGGAGGATCATTCAGGAATTGAAAGAAGAAATGGAAAAGGAACAGGATGAGAAATGAAGATCGGAATCATTTGTATTATTTGTGAGTTTTTTTCTGTGGCCGGAATTCTGTATGCGCTGGTCTGCGGCGCTAAACTTCAGGAAATTTTGGCGGGGGTGCTTTTGATGCTCTTTGTGAGCCTGCTGGTCGTCCGGGCGGGCAATAAGAGAAACGTGAAGAAGGCGATCGGGCCGCAGAGCGGACCGGCCGTGAAAAATGAGGAAAATATATGAATTTTACATCTTTGGAATTTATCACTTTTTTTCCGGCGGTCCTGATTCTTTATTGGATCATGCCGGGACATAGAAGATGGATCCTGCTTTTAGCGGCAAGCTACCTGTTCTATATGGACGGGAGCCTCAGATCAGGGGCGCTGCTTTTGTTTACTACAGGGGTATCCTATACGGCCGCATTACAGATGGAGAGAATCCGAAGTGAGAAAGGGGCGGGGGCAAAAGAGATTAGATTGTGGATGCTGTTAGCTCTTGTCTGCTGTCTGGGGTGTCTGGTGATTTGGAAGCGAAAAGGCTTTCTGGTTGTAGGAATTTCGTTTTATACATTCCAGACATTGGCCTATGTGCTGGATGTGTACCGCGGACAGATCCGATGTGAACGGCATTTTGGATATTATGCATTATTTGTCTCTTTCTTTCCTCAGTTGGTCGCCGGACCGATTGAACGGACGGAAAGACTTCTTTTGCAGTTAAAAAAAGTACAGATCTGGAATCGAAATGATATTATTGATGGGGGCTGGCTTATGCTCAAGGGCTTCTATAAAAAACTGGTGGCAGCGGACTATCTGGCCGTTTTTGTGGATGTTGTCTATGCTTCGCCGGGGAAGGCGGGGGGACTTGGGGCAGTCCTTGGGACTTTATGCTTTGCGGGGCAGATTTATTGTGATTTTTCCGGCTATACGGATATTGCGCGGGGGACGGCGCTTATGATGGGAATCCGTCTGACAGAAAATTTTAAGAATCCATATGGGGCGGAAAATATCCGGGAATTCTGGCAGAGATGGCATATCAGCCTGACAAAATGGTTTACGGATTATGTGTATATTCCGCTGGGAGGCAGCAGGTGCGGTACACTGATCCGCTGCAGAAATATCATGGCGGTCTTTCTGCTGAGTGGGTTATGGCATGGGCTGTCCTGGAATTACGCAGCCTGGGGGCTGCTGCATGGAGTCTGTTTTTTAGCGTATACATTGTGGAATGAAGTCTGTCCGTCCAAAAGCGGCAGGCATTTGCCTGGCCGGTTTGTTACATTTGGATTTGTCTGCTTTGCCTGGATCTTCTTCCGGGCAGAGAATTTGAGGGAGGCAGGGCAGGTCCTGGGGCAGATCCTGTTCCACTTTGCGGATCTGGGAATCTTAGAGACACTGCAGTCCATGCAGATACAAGGAATCGATTTATTGCTCCTGCCGTTGGCGCTGGGCTGCCTGCTGCTTGTGGAACAGATGCCGGATACAATCTGTAGGGCCAGGACATTAAAAGAGACCGTAAAAGTATCATTTCTTGGATTTTATATGGTAAACGCGATTGCCATTTCCTGGCTGGTTGGAGCCGCGGCGGACAGAGGAAATTCTTTTATTTATTTTAGGTTTTAAGTGTGGATTCGGGGGTAAGGACATGGAGCGGACAGCGAAAAAAGCGATACTTATCATAACAGGGGTTCTTCTTCTTGCGATACCTGTATTTCTCATTGTATGTGCCCTCTGTCTGCCTGCCAGGTACGAAGAAACATTTTTAGGTGAACTGAGAGAGAAATGCAGGCGTCTGGAGGAAATCGAAGGGAAGCGTATCATACTGGCGGGAGGGAGCGGTATTGCTTTCGGCTATGACAGTTCGATGCTGGAGGGGGCATTCCCGGAGTACCAGGTTGTAAATTTCGGGATGTATGCAGGGCTTGGAACGAAAGTGATGCTGGATTTATCTGAGGGATCCGCTCGGGAAAATGACATTGTGATCCTGTCGCCGGAGCAGGAGGCACAGACTCTTTCGGACTATTTTAATGGAGAAGCCATGTGGCAGGCGGCGGACGGGGAATTTTCGCTGCTTTTCAAGATCAAACGCGGGAACTGGGGGCAGATGCTAGGGACGCTGCCGGGTTTTGCGGCAGACAAATTCCGTTATCATTTACATGGGACAACGCCTGAGCCGGAAGGGATATATCGGAAGGATTCGTTTAATGCATACGGAGATATTGACACAAAGCTGTGTGGGCAGAATATCATGCCGCAAGGATACGACAGGAACACTCCAGTTCGTTTTACAGACGATGTCTGGCAGGAGGAGTTTATAGAGTATATGAATACCTATGCCTTACAGCTTGAGAAACAAGGGGCAAAAGTCTGGTACCGGTTCTGTCCGGTCAATGCGTTGGCAGTAGTGCCAGGGGATATGTCCGCATATTACGAAGCGCTACAGACAAAGCTTTCTTTTCCGGTCATCGGGAACCCGAATGACAGTGTAATGGATGCGGAATGGTTTTATGATACAAATTTCCATCTGAATTCCAGCGGGAAGATTGTGAACACGATCCAATGTATTCGGGATATAAAAGCCATGCTGGGAGAAAGTACGCAGATGGCATATGAATTTCCAAATAAACCGGAAATGCCGGCGGATACGGGAGGAGATTTGGAGGAACAGCCAGAAATACTGTATGCAGATATTTATGCGGGAAATGAGGACATCCAGGCTATCACGATACCGAAGGAGGTTGCACTGATTGAGGACGGCGCATTTGAAGGTTGCAGCCGGTTACAGGCGATCATACTTGAAAATGAACAGCCATCAGAAATCCGTCCGGGGCAGGGATTACTGCGTGGAACAGATGCGGATATCTATGTAATAGACAAGGTATTGCCGGATTATCGGCTGAATTATTTTTGGTCCATGTATGCAGGAAGGATCAAGGCACAATCCACGTTAGAAAAATGACGTTTTACGTCAGGAAAAAGCATCAGTCGAAAAAAAAGTTATAATAATCCATTATAAGCGTGGACGAAACACGAAATAACAGATAAAATGGAGTGGAGGTTCTAAGATGAAAACAAAACAAGCATTTAACCCGTATCTGCCAAGTTATGAATATGTACCGGATGCTGAGCCGCATATTGTGGATGGCCGTGTTTACATTTATGGTTCCCATGATCTGTTCAACGGCCTGAATTTTTGCCTGGGGGACTATGTGTGCTGGTCTGCCCCGGTCGGGGACTTAAGTAATTGGAGATATGAGGGCTGTATTTATAAGAGGGAGCAGGATCCGGCGGCGCCCAGGATCCGCCTGACGAATGGGCTGGCGGCTCCGGATATGGTACAGGGGCCGGACGGAAAATACTATCTGTATTATTTCATGGGCGGCACAAAGATGATCTCTGTGGCAGTCTGCGATGAACCGGCAGGAAAGTATGAATTCTATGGATATGTAAAATATGAGGATGACGTGCCTGTAGGCAAAAAGAATGAACCATTTCAGTTCGATCCGGGAATCTTCATGGATGACGACGGACGGCTGTATATGTACAGCGGCTTTGCGCTGGCGGGGAATCCCATTCTCCTGGACGGCTCTAAACCGACGGAGCATGGACCCATGTGCTTTGAACTGGACCCTTCCGATATGCTGACGGTGAAAAAAGGCCCTGTGTATATTGGGATTGCGGGAGAGAAGGAAGCGCCCGGGACTCCTTATGAGGGACATCCTTTCTTAGAGGCAAGTTCCATGCGTAAATTCAATGGAACCTATTATTTTATCTACAGTTCCCTGAACAGCCATGAACTTTGCTATGCCACAAGTGACAATCCCACCAGCGGTTTTTCGTACGGGGGGATTCTGGTCAGCAACGGAGACATCGGAATGCCGGGCGTGACAGACGTGAACCATGCAAAAAATTATACGGGAAATACCCACGGGAGTATTATTGAGATCAATGGAGAATATTATATATTCTATCATCGCCACAGCAACCGGAAGCAGTCTTCCAGACAGGCCTGCGCGGAGAAAATTCGTTTCGAAGACGGAAAATTTTATCAGGCGGAGCTGACATCCTGCGGGCTGAACGGAAAGCCGCTGTCTGGAAAAGGGCATTATCCCAGTTATATCGCATGTAATTTATATGGAAAAAAGGGAACCAGATTTTTAAGCATGATCAAGCATCCAAAGAGAGGCTACCCCTACTTCACTCAGGACGGTAAAGACCGTGAATCAGGAGATGACCAGTATATTGCGAACATGGATGACGGCGCGGTGGCAGGGTTTAAGTATTTTGACTTAAGAGAAACTTCCAAGATCAGGATTAATATCCGTGGAAATGCCTCTGGCATGGTTTATATCCGTACTGCGGAGAATCAGGAGCCGGTGGCAAAGATTGAGGTAAAACCGACAAAAGATGTGCATGGTTTTGTCTCGGAACTGAAAGCACCTGGAGAAAAGCAGGCGTTGTTTTTCAAATATGAAGGAAGAGGAAGCTTTGACTTTATTTCTTTTGATCTAGCATAAGAATGGCTGCAGCGCGGGACAGTGTATGATACACATTGCGATTGTAGAGGATGACGTCCATGATAAAGCCCGGCTGAAAAAATGTCTGAAAAGATATGAAGAGGAAACCCAGCGGCGGTTTGAGGTGACCGAATTTTCGGACGGCGAGGACATCATTACAGAGTATATGGCAAAATATGACCTGATACTGATGGATATTGAAATGACCTTTATGAATGGCATGAGTGCGGCCCGGCGGATTCGGGAAATGGATCCGGACGTGGAACTGATCTTTATTACAAATATGCCCCAGTATGCAATCCAGGGCTATAAAGTAAATGCATTGGACTATCTGTTAAAGCCGCTCTCCTATTTTTCATTTACGGAGACCATGAACAAGGCACTGAAACGGATTGGGACATCGGAGAAAAAATATGTCGTGGTTGCCACAAAGGGAGGAAAAATGAAACTGGATATTTCCGGCATCTGTTATGTGGAGGTGCTGGATCATCTTCTGCTGTATCATACCACCGAAGGAATTTATGAGGCCCGGGGAACGCTGAAAGATACACTAAGCCAGCTGGATGAACGTTTTTTCAGCTGCAGCAGGAGTTATGTAGTGAATCTGGATTATGTAGAGCATTACCGTGGAAACGATCTTACGGTGAACGGTGATGTCCTTGCCATGAGCCGGGGCAGGCGGAATGCATTTCTGGACGCGCTAAATGCACATATGAATGGAGAGTGGGGATGAAAGGAGCAGAAATCTTGAATACACCGGGATATTACTATGCATTTGCCTATTGGATGTCCGCATTTGTGATCATCTTCATTTATCACGATAAGCCGCGGCAAAAAAAACATTGGGCAGGAGATGCGGCGGCATTTGTGATCCTGCAGGTATTCATGTATCTGACAGACGGCGTGGCAAAGTTCCTGTTCATACCGTCTATGCTGCTGATCATCTTTCTGGTGCTTTTATATATACGGATAAATTGTGATTTTACGTTAAGGGAAACAGGATATTACGGGGCTACAGTGCTGATCAATGCGGAGTTTGCCGCGTCCCTCTGCTGGCAGATCTACTATAACTTTGCGTTCGATATTCCAAAGGATTATCAGGTTTTCTGGCGCGTTGGAGAAATGGTCCTGGTCTATGGCCTTATTTATGCGGCGATTTATTTTCTGGAGCGGCATCTGCGCAAGGATATTGAGGAACTTCGGCTTACCGGCCGTGAACTGCTGAGCGTATTTGTGATTGTGCTTATGGTATATAGTGTCAGCAATATGAGTTATGTGGATACGGAATGGCTGTTCAGCAGCGCCATGAGCAGGGATATCTTTATTATCCGTACGTTGACGGACTTCTGCGGGATCTGTCTCCTTTACGCCTATCATATCCAGGTACGTGCGATGCAGATGCGGTTTGAAATGGATACCCTTCAGAATATCATGGAAATGCAGTATAAAAGTTATCAGATGTCACAGGATAATATTGATATGGTGAATCAGAAATATCATGATTTGAAGCATCAGATCACACTGCTGAAGGCAGAGACAGAAACGCAAAAATCCGTGGAATATCTGGAGCAGATGGAACGGGAGATTAAAAGTTATGAAGCGCAGAACAAGACAGGAAACAAAGTGTTAGATGCTGTCCTCACTATCAAAAGCATGGCTTGCCAGGGGAAAGGGATTGAACTGAAGTGCGTGGTAGAAGGGGATCTCCTCTTCTTTATGGATGATATGGATGTCAGTGCCTTGTTTGGAAATATGCTGGACAATGCCATAGAGTCCGTGGAAAAGCTTCCGGATGAGCGGATGCGGCTGATCCGTCTCTATGTGGTTCGGGAAAAGCAATTTCTGCGAATCTGTACGGAAAATTACTGTACGGAACAGATTCAGTTTAAGAAAGGCATGCCAGTGACTACAAAAAAAGATAAGCGCCTCCATGGATTTGGGATGAAGAGTATCCAAAGTACAGTTAGGAAATATGACGGCTCTGTGATGGCTGCTCTGAACTCGAACTGGTTTGAGGTGAAGATTTTAATACCGATTCCTTAGGAGAAAAGGAACAAGCATTGTTAGTATGTGATATCAGTCCCTATCATGAAAAAAACAGTCCAAATATAGAGTCAATGGTAGATGCTTTTTCAATTGTGGCACATATCCCAATCCTAGAAGAAAAAATATATGTGAAGCAATGTATAGGAAAAAATAAATGTTCTAAAAAAGATGGATTTGTTATTCAAAAAGAAGGTCAGGAACGAGCAGAGATGAAAAACCTTATGGCGAATATTATAGAACATTGTCAGGACAGGGGGAGTACTACCACTATGACAGAATCGGATGAAGATGCAGAAAAAATGGAGGAATATCTAAAACGATTAGGACTTCATTATAACAGTGACTGGCTGTATAAGCGGGGAGAGTATTATAAGGAATTTCATAAGACGAAACCGCAGAGAGGTATAGCACCAACATTGATTGACTGGATGTATATTGAGATTGATTATCAAAAATTTATGGAGGATAAGAAACAATATTTGGTCTGAGATAGTCAGGGATTTATAAGGTCATATTTAGAGAAAGGGACGGTTTACTTCTGGAAGAATGGAACGAATTGTGGCATGAAAAGCTGCTTGAGGACATTTCTAATATGGTTTTGAGATGTTTTGGGCATTATTGTAGATGAATTCGCTGGTGGAAGATAGAAAGGCTAATATTGAAATTTGTGTCATTCCGAACAACTATCCAGTAAATTATAAGGTCGAATATCATTATCGGAGTGTCAGCACTAAGCAGCAGTTAAAGGGACAGGAATCGAATACCTGAAAAAATTCTCCGCACTGCGGAGAGAATTGGAGGATTTATGGAACTTGTTAAATATGAGAATAGGCTCTATTTAGAAATCAAAAAGTTGATAGATAATAGTCGCAATAAAGTTGCTTCCATTGTTAATTCTGAGATCACAGATTTGTATTGGAAAATTGGAAGTCATATTAATGAAAATATACTTAATAATGAACGTGCAACATATGGAAAGCAGATTATAAAATATTTATCAGAAAAGTTGACGCAAGAGTATGGACGTGGATGGAGCGAAAAACAGTTGCGGCATTGTGTGCATTTAGCGATTACATTTCCTTATGACGAAAAATTCTCCGCATTGCGGAGAGAATTAAATTGGACATGTATAAAAGCATTAATGTATTTAGATGAACCGTTGAAGAGAGATTTTTATATCGAAATGTGCAAAATGAACCATTGGAATACTCGAACGCTTCAGGATAGAATTAATTCTATGCTGTATGAGAGAACCGCTATTAGCAGAAAGCCGGATAAGCTGATAGCTCAGGAATTGTCATTATTGCAAGAAGAAAATAAATTGACTCCGGATTTAGTGTTTAGAGATCCATATTTTTGGATTATCTGGGGCTTACGGATACTTATTCTGAAAAGGATTTGGAATCTGCAATTATTGCAGAATTGCAGCAGTTCATTATAGAATTGGGGTCTGATTTTGCGTTTATGGCTCGTCAGAAAAGAATTACGATAGATAATGAAGACTACTATATCGATCTGTTATTCTTTCATAGAAGACTGAAGTGTCTGGTCGCTATTGACCTGAAATTAGGAAAGTTTGAAGCGGCACATAAAGGACAAATGGAACTTTATTTACGTTGGCTGGAAAAATACGAAATGGTTGAAGGGGAAAATCAGCCGATAGGGTTGATTTTGTGTTCTGGTAAAAATGAGGAACATATTGAACTGATGAGACTCGATGAAAGTAATATACGAGTTGCGGAGTATATGACAAAACTTCCAGACATGAAGCTGCTTGAGGCTAAACTAAAACAATCTATTAACAGGGCTAAGAAGAGGCTTGCTTCATCATTAGATTCAGGTCGTTCCTAGATAGATCTGAGAATCAAGATATAAAACTGGAAATTTTTTGCGGTAATTGGCTCTCTGTTTGTAGCCCCTGTTTGTCCGTGTTAATGATAAGTTAGTTTCTATACTTCCTTATCACTGTAAACATAAGGGTTTTAGTGCTTATAATAGCGTAAATGATTTCATTGTCCGAAATAGCTGTCCGTTTAGAAGTGTCATATAAAACGGTATAAAGGGCGGTAGTAGACTTAAAAAAGACTGGCGATATCGAAAGAGTGTTGACTGTTTGGCACTCTTTTTTTGGTGGCCGTATATAGAAAAAAGAACAGCGGATTTTTCATTTCCTTATAAATTCTTCATAATTCCAATTTATCCTTATATATGTAATCGGATATGAAGCAGAAGATTTTACTGCATAGGCTGAGTGCTCAACTGCTATTCCAAAGTACCCGATGAAAGAGGATAAAGGAAAGGATGGAATATGATGAAACATATTTTAGAAACAGAGTGTGTAACAAAAGAGTTCCGGGGCCATTCTGCGGTGTGCGGCGTGTCTCTGCAGGTGCCGGAGTGCTGTGTATACGGGCTTCTTGGCCCCAACGGGGCGGGAAAATCGACGATTCTTAAGATGCTGACAGGGATTTTTAGGCCCACCAGCGGGAAGGTGCTTTTTGACGGACATCCATGGAGTCGGAAGGATCTGGCAGAGATCGGCGCGCTGGTGGAGACGCCCCCGGTATATGAGAACCTGACGGCCTGGGAGAATCTGAAAGTCCGGGCGCTGATCCTGGGAATATCGGACGCCCGGATTCGGGAAGTGCTGGAACTGGTGGATCTGGCGGATACAGGGAAGAAAAAGGCGGGGGCATTTTCGCTGGGGATGAAGCAGAGGCTGGGACTTGGGATCGCGCTGCTTAACCGGCCGAGGCTTTTGATCCTGGACGAACCGCTGAACGGACTGGATCCGATCGGGATTCAGGAGCTGCGTGAAATGATCCGGAGATTCCCCCAGGAGGGGATCACGGTGATCGTGTCCAGCCATATCTTGAGTGAGATCGCCCAGACTGCAGACTATATCGGGATCATCGCAAACGGGATGCTGGGTTATCAGGGAGAAATGCCGGAGGAAGGACATCTGGAGGAATTATTTATGAAGATTGCGGCGAAGCACCGGGCGGCTTAGGAACCGGCGCGAAATCATATGTACAGACTGTGCGTTAAGAGAAACTGGCAGGTATATATTTGGAAGGAGAAGAGATCAGATGAGAGAATATTATATTGCGGAGAGTTTAAAGAACCGGCACACCTTCGCGGGGAAGCTGGCCTGGATCATGCCTTTGACGGTGGTGGCACTGTCGGCCATGCTGACCTGGGATTATTTTACAATCGACTGCTATAACTGGTGGTATACAGTTCTGTTCCCGGGAATGGCTGCGTTCCTGTGCGGGGCAGTGGGAAACAGGGATAAGAAGCTGGGGAACCGGGCTATCTGGACGCTGCCGGCAGAGCCGGGTAACATATGGGACGGAAAGATCCTGTACGGCATCCGCTGTATGGGAACAGCCCTGCTGGTGCTGGGAGGCGTGACCCTGGCTGCCGGTATCGGAATGGAACAGATCCTGCACAGAGTATTACGGATCAGCCTGACACCCGGACAGCAGATCTTTGCGGTGCTGATATTGTTTACAGTGTCATTGTGGCAGATTCCCTTCTGCCTGTTTCTGCAGCAGGCTATAGGGACATTTCCTATGGTGCTTCTCCATATGGGCATGTGGGTTCTGTGCTCCGCCGAACTGTCGCTGAAACCCTATTTCTGGGTGCTTCCGGGAGGAATTGCGTCCCGGATGATGTGTATAATCCTGGGGATACTGCCAAACGGGCTGGTAGCAGAACCGGGAAGCATGACCTATTCACCGGAACTGATGGAACGGACGGGGCTGCCTCTGGGAATCGCGGCATCGCTTATCTGGTTCTTTCTTTTCTGGCGTTTGAGCCGGAGGTGGTTTGAAAGGAAGGTGGAGAGATGATGGAAGCTGTGAGGACAGATGTAAACAGATCGGGGGAATTAAAAAGTTCTGTAAAGGAAGAAGTGACGCCTGAAAAATTAAAAGAGCATGTAAGGACAGAAAGAGAGCAGCCCGGGGAATCCGGAAGGTCTGCAAAAGTGAATAGAAGCATACAAGGGGAACTGCTGCGGCTCATAAAAGCGGAATTTTGGAAAGTGCGGCATACCCTTTTAACCTGGATTCATCTGCTGGTTCCTCTGCTGGGGATTGTGGTGTTCCTGATGTACTACAGTTGGTCAGGGTGGAGTGACGAAGGGAAGGTATCCGGGTACATCCAGGTATTATCCATTGCATTTCCGCTGATCATCAGCGTAGTCTGCTCCCTGTCCGTGGAAATGGAGGAACAGGGGCATTTCCAGACGATGCTCGGGGCGATGGTGCATAAAAAAGCCGCGCTGCTGGCAAAGTGGGCGGTGCTGGCGGTGCTGGGGCTGGGGGCTCTGCTGCTGGCAGTGGGAGGGTTTGCGGCGGGCTTCGGGATGATGACAGGAGGGTCGGTCTATACACCGGCGCAATATGCAGGGATGGTGGGGGTGCTGTGGCTGGGAGGAATCAATTTGTACCTCCTTCATCTGTTCCTGAATCTGGCATTTTCCAAAACCATTTCTATGTGTGTCGGAACAGCGGAGCTGCTCACAGCGGCGTTGTTTCTGACCGGGCTGGGGGAAGGGCTGTGGCAGTTTTTTCCCTGCTCCTGGGGTAGCAGATGGAGCGGATATCTGCTATTATATTGGAAAGGGCAGGCGATGCCTGCCGGATTTGTATCCCGGAGCCTGGGAATCGGCGCAGTTCTGACGGCGGCGCTGTGGGGAATGATTTTCCTGTGGTATCATTATTATGAAGGAAGGCAGTGTCATGATTAATATATTGGCAGTGGATGATGAGAAACATATCTTAAGGCTGATTCAAAACGCGCTGGCAAGGGAAGGGTATCATGTGACGGCGGTGTCAGATCCGCAGGAACTTGAAAAGCTGAAACTCACGGAGTATCAATTGATCCTTCTGGATGTCATGATGCCGGGGAAGGACGGATTTGCGCTGTGCGGGGAGATTCGGGATTCGGTGGACTGCCCGATCCTGTTTCTGACCGCAAAAACGGAAGAGGCGGATATCATGAAGGGGCTGGGCGTGGGAGGGGACGACTACATTACCAAGCCCTTCGGCATCGGAGAGCTTCGGGCACGGGTGGCGGCCCATCTGCGGCGGGAGACGAGGGAGAAAAAGCAGGCGGTGTCGGTGGGCGGCGTGCAGTTTCTTTTGAAGGCGAAAAAGGTGCGGTACAAGGATGAGGAACTGGATTTTACAAAGAGTGAGTATGCGATCTGCGAGTACCTTGCGCTGAACCATGGCCAGGTATTTTCCAAGGAGCAGATCTATGAGCATGTCTTCGGCTATGAGAAAGAGAGCGACAATTCGGTGATCACCGAGCATATCAAGAATATTCGGGCAAAATGCCAGAAGGCAGGGCTGGAGCCGATTGAGACGGTGTGGGGGATCGGATATCGATGGAGACAGGGATGAGGAGAAAAGGACAAAAAACAATCGCAAATGTTTTTCTGAGATATATCTGCCTGCTGGCAGGAGGGGCGCTGATGTGGCTTCTGATCCTGGTCTGCATCTTTATCGCGCTGGAGGCGTCTGGGGAGGTGCTTCCGGCCAATTATGCGGAGCTCTGGCTCAATGAAACGGCGGCAGAGATCCGGACGGCTTCGGAAGTCACAGAGAACATGATACCTCCGGAGTGCACCTTCGGAGTCTACAAGACAGATGGAAGCTGGCGGTACGGTACGTTTTCCGGGGAGCTAAGGGAAGTGGCCTGGGAGCACTATGAAAAGAATGATGCCTATACCGATGGCAGTGGGTACCTGCGTTTCCTGGAACGGGATAAGGGGGAGGTGTGCATTGTAAACTACAGGATTACTATGCTGTATCGGAACGCATTTCTTAGAAAATGGGTTCCTAGGGCGGATCTTCTGCTGGTGATCGGATATGTGGTTCTGTTCTTGCTGCATACGTTCGTGGTCTCACGGCATTTTGGGAAAGATATGGGGGCAAGGCTTGCGGTGCTCAATGAGGTTACGGGAGAAATCCGGAACCAGAACCTGGATTTTGAAAGGACGCATTCGGAATTGAAGGAAGTGGAGGAAGTGCTGGATTCCCTGTATCAGATGAAGGAGGCCCTGAAAAGCTCCCTGCATCGGCAATGGAATTTGGAAAAGGGCAAAGAGGAGCAGATTGCGGCGCTGGCCCATGATATCAGGACTCCGCTGACGGTCATCCGGGGAAATGCGGAGCTTTTGGCGGAAGGGGAGCTTGCGGAGGAGGAACAGGAGTATAACCGGGATATCCTGCAAAGCGTGGCGATCATGGAGGAATATCTGGAAATGCTGCATGAGATTCTGCAGGCAGACCGGACGGAGATGGAAAACGGCAGCGCTCAGGAGGATGACGAAGAGCGGCAGATCACCTGTGAAGCGCTGGCCGGGAAAATGGAGGAGCAGGCCAGGCTTCTGGCATCCGCGCGGCAATGCGGGGTTACGTTCAGAAGAGGCCCGCTGCGGGGCATGGTCAGAGGGAGTGAAAGCCGGATGATCAGGGCATTTCAGAATATTGTCAGCAATGCGCTGGATTACAGCCCCCCTGGGAAAGGGATACGGATTGCGTTTTCCAACAGGGAAGAAGCAGGGAAGGCGTATCTGCTGGCGGTAGTTACGGATGAAGGGCCGGGATTTTCAGCGGAGGATCTGAAATATGCCGCCGAACGGTTTTACCAGGGAGATAAAAGCCGGAGCAGCAAGGTGCATTATGGAATCGGACTGCATACGGCCCGGCAGTTTGCCATGGGCCAGGGGGGATA